>QWCP01000144.1_pt1 | contig 37078 bp, 34 predicted proteins | sample 1972561 | NCBI WGS metagenome assembly QWCP01 (sample SAMN09866705, study PRJNA288562) | Human vaginal metagenome isolate pre4_vaginal, whole genome shotgun... | isolation source: vagina | host: Homo sapiens | place: USA: California
ATCTTCTGATGTCTCTATGGTGAATGCCGATTCGATAGGAACAGCAGTCTCCTTGAGACAGGAAGAGACTAAGAAAGCAAACATAAATATTAATTCATTCCTATTCTGCATCTTAATTTTCTTCATATTTTCTTTTATCATCGTATATCCTCTCGTTCAAAGATATGCAAATTGTCTTTGATATCTTTGACATACAATTTATTACCGCTCATATACAATGGTTGGGGAGGCACTAATTGGTTTCTCGTTTCATCGAATTCCTCTTCGCTGATGACTTCATATTCCCAAACAAGTTTGCGGGCTTTATAATCGAAAATACCAATCCAACGAATGTATCCAAAGTCCTCCTCTTTAATCCCCAAAAAGGTAAAATAGTCTCCTTGAAGCATCGGACTATATACACTTCGATAAGTTCCTATGCCCGTGGGATCGGCTTCTAAGAAATTATACTGCTCTGTAACTGCTAACTGCTCAGTGTCGATGATTTGAAAATCAAATCCACTAACACTTACAATGTTTTTATCTAATGGTCGGAAAAAACAATCTCCTAATCCCAAAGTCATTTCATAAGTAGAATTCTTGTCGGAAGGATTGCCCGATATCTTTTTAACCACATCCCCCGTTTCCAAGTCTAAAGCTACCAACCTTCCAAAATCTGTATAAAACCAAATATTGCCATGAGCAATGCCTAAAATTTTATCTATTTTATCGGTTTTGCCGGGTTCATATTCCGTCCCTCCCAATGAAGAAAGAGGAAATTGCCAGAGAATTTCATCTTGAAAATTTGCTTTTGATAAATGTGTTTTAGTATAAGTAATCCCGTAGTTGTCTTCCAATATATTAAAGAAATATTTAGAAGAAAAAACATCTACAAAATTGTTATTCCTGTAGTGGAAGACGTTGTTTGTATCTTCATAAATGAGATATTTATTTATAGATACTATTTGTGCGTTATGTATAATAACCTCAATCTTGCCAGTTTTCAAATCGTAGGAAAAGCTGTCATTTCCATCCCATTTATTAAATAGAATAACACTTTTATTTATAAAGTAATCGGACACGCCTTCTACACCAATATTCTTATTATTTAAATATAATTCGTGTTTTCTTAATTCTTTCCCAGAATCATGAATCAACCAATTCTCCTTTAACTGATAAGCACTTACACCTTTTACAATATTTCTCTTCCTATATTTCATGCTATTTGGTAATTAAAATCGAGTTAAACATTTCGTAATTACTACTATTGATGTTTTGACTAAAACACGTAGAGTCAACCAGCAAGTGCAAAATTACAGAATGTGTTTGAAGAACTCTCGTTTAGGCGTAGAAAAGTTTAATTATTCTCTCGGCCTTTCGTTCAGTTTCTTTTGTATAGACATTATTCTCTTTTCTGTATAACGTTCAAACGAATCCTTTTTCGGTATATATTGCCTGATTAGCTTATGTGTATTCTCAATAGCTCCCTTTTGCCATGGGCAATATGGATCAGCGAAGTACACGGATACGCCTAAGTACTTGGTAATGTCCTTATGTGCTGCAAATTCAGGTCCGTTGTCTGTTGTAATGGTCTTCAGACTGTCCTTGTATGGCAGCAGCAGTTTCCTGACCACCTTTGCCAGAGGCTTTGACTGCTTTCCAAATGGCAGTTTCTGCATGAGCATCATATTGGTGGACTTCTCCACCAGCGTGAGTATGGCGTGCTGGGCAGGGTCTACGATCAAGTCCATCTCAAAATCCCCGAATCTCTTCCCGTCAACTTCCTTACTTCTTTCATGGATGCAAAAATTTGCGACCTTTGCTCCGAGATTAATTGATGATACATAAACAATACAAAGTTAGTTAATCTTTGGGAGACAGAGGTCTCCCTTTTTTATTTGTATTGCTAGTTGTTTCTTTTTCCTCGCCGAGAGATGCAAACAACCTCTCGCTACGCTTCGAGAACGTCTGCATCTCTCGGCGAGGGCTACTCTTTTATTGCACTTCGTTTTGGAACTTGCAAATGTGCGATTATGATAATTTGTATGTAAAGTATCTTTTGTAACCTTAAAAAGAAGGAAGGATACTTTTTAAAAAGTTACTCTAAAGCCTTATCAAAATCCTCTTCAGGTAGATTGATTTCTGCTCTTCCTAACGAAACGTTTTCTTTAAAATACATAACATATCCTCCTTAGTAGAGTTTATAACGCCATAATTACTTCAGGAGCAATATCTAAAACTTTTGCAATCTTACAAGCAAGTTCTAAAGAAACCTCCATCTTTCCTGTTATGATATTGCTCATCTTAGTAGGACTGGTATTCACCTCTTGTGCTAGTCTAAGTTGTTTCCAACCTTTATCTTTTAATCCAGCTTTGATAATATCTCCAAACGAAAGGCTTAAAGTTTCAGCCTTTGAAGCTTCATATACTTCGATAACTTTACTCATAATAGATAGCTCTATATTAGAGTCCGCTTTGACAGATGTATTATCATTAACTGTTTCAAGAAGTTCTTTAACCCTCCTAGCAGCGTAATCATATTGTTCTTTAGTAAAGGTACACATATCACATTGTTGTTTTAAAAAGAAGTAATTTTACTTATAACCTCCTTTGCCTTTCCCACAGCAAGAACGAACACTTGCCTAGTGGAAAAATGTATTCTAGTTGCAATAGCATAGGTAGAATTAAGAAATCCAAATAGGTAAATCCTACCAGCAAAAATTCCTATATCATTGAAGTCAGCTTTCAGTTCCCCTGCCCCATGCCAATCCTTTGCTTCAACAAGTCTTAACCACATACGCATAAGGGTAGCAATATCTTTATCTTCTTCCCTTTCAATGAAAGTATCTATCTTGTCTTTAAATATGATTTGCATACTATTATATTTTAACTACGATACAAAGATAATAAAAAAATATTGAAGACAAAAATATAATAGCCTAAAAATATCATTATAAGAAATAAAATATCATTCCTTTTTCAATTAAAAAAAAAGGTACTAGATTACCTAGTACCTTATTATTATAAAGTTATCTTAATTGTAGAAAGGTTTCTTTATTCTCTATACATCGCTCCTTTTAAGATTCTTCTGTGCACTCTTATCGTATGCTTGCCCTCTCGGTATCAGATATAGGAAACGTACAATTCCATCCTTGATTTCCACATGAAAGTTAAAGAAAGCCCGATAATTCCCTATACGAATACGATAAATGTAATCGTGATCTACCATTTTAATACAGTTCGTTATATCTGTCAACTTCTGCGCCTGCTTCACTTGCCTTATAGTATCACGGACACTTTCAAGACGCTTCCCTGAAAGTTTGCGAACTGTACGCTCAAAGTCTTTTGAATAGTCAACTATCATACTCCGAGCCAGTTTTCAAAATCTTCTTTTTCTGTTTCATTGAGAAGAACTTGTCCTTCAGGGCGATTTTCTACAAGCCACGCATAAGCCTTGTTGTCATCATACTCTTCTGCCACCTTGTCAAGAAGTCCCTCTATAAAGTTTTTAAGGTTAAGCCCTTTACTAGCAGCCATAACTGATAACGACCTAAATGTATCTCCTTTAAGATCTATAATCTTTTTTTTTCGTTGTAATATTGTTGCTTCCATATCTTTATTATTTTGCCTAATGCAAATATATATAATATATATGATATATACAAGAATAGGACTAATATTTTATATAATCTGCTTTTTGGTAATGCATACTTCGTACCCCAAAGGATCTAAGATGCGGTAAAGGACTTCTACCGAGACACTACTAGTTGCACGTTCAATCTTGGATAATTGCGCTCTATTAACACCGCTAACTTCTGACAACTGAAGTTGTGTTAAACCCCCTTATCTGCCCTTGCTTGTTTAATCTGTTTGGCTATCTTTTCTTCTATTGTCATAGGCTTTCTTCCTTTTATAGTTCTCTTTAATCTGCTCGCATATCCACTTTGAGATATTGATAGGTGCAGCTTTGTCTATAATATATGCTGTAGCCTTTCTTTCTATACCAAAAGCGTTCTAAAATTTTCCCTTACTATTTCAACCTTTATTCTTCGTAATGAATAAGCTTCATAAAGCGTTCTATAACTTCAGCTTTACCGGTGTGCTTACCTTTATCCTCTGAGATCTTACATGTGTCATTATAATAGGGCCATGACTCTGTAATTTTTACAGCTACCAACTTAATAACAATATTTCTAGGTGTTACACCTTCAAAGTCATTTGTCAAGTGTGTTCCTATACCAAAGGAAGGAATAACTCTATTTTTTGCCACTTTATTTAATTCTATTGCGCGATCAGTATCTAGTGCATTTGAGAATATAACCTGCTTTGTCGCTGGGTCAATACCTAAAGATTTATACTTATTACAAATTTTATCTAGCTGCTCATAATTATCACCAGAGTCTACTCTAAGTCCTTTAAACATATGAGCAAAGTTCTCTGAAAAGTTGTAGGAGAAGATATCCCAACCAAAAGAGTCGTATAAATAGGTTCCTAGCGCACCTCGGAAAGTATGTCGCCAAGCCTCCATAGCAATATGGTTAGCCATTTGTGGACCAAACATTCCCCCAATAGCACAGATAAACTCATGCGCCATAGTGCCTACAGGAGTAATATCATACTTCATTGCCAAATATACATTACTAGTGCCAACAAAGCGACCTTCCCACTGCTTGCTATTTGCACAATCCGTGATAGCCCTAATAGCAGTATCTTCAGCTATCAAACTAGCTCTGCGCCTTGTACCAAAGTCGGAGAACACGCAACCCGACTCTAGCAAACGCTCTGCTTTATGGTAAGTCTTATCATATAGTTCTTGATAATCTAGTTCCTCAGCTTGCCCATTAAACATATAGAAAAGCTCTGAAATAATAGCTAAAATTTTTACTTCAAGCAAAATAGTATCTGCCCAAAGTCCCTCTATTTCTAAGTGAAGATGCCCTTCCTCATTTTGCCAAACTTTCACCCACTCACGATGAAAGCGGAAACCACGCAAGTAAGTAAAAAACCATTCTGGTAAGTAAGAACACTTGCGGCGCATGAAATTAATCTCTTCTTCAGTAATGATAACATTCTCTAATAGTTCTATCTGGTGCTTTACTTCCTCGGCAAAGCCATAAGGGTAGATAGTATCATCACGATCTACGAATTGATAACAAACGTGTGCACGCGGATAATTGTCAATTACTGCGCAACACATTGATAACTTATACAAATCATCGTCTGTAAAATGATTGATTATTTGTCTCATTTTTAATCTCGTTTTTAAGGTTGCCAATAAATATTTTCCTATCCTAACTGGTAGCTAGAGATAGCTTGAAAACCATTCAAAAAAGCTTTTACCTCCATTCGTTTCTTACCCGAAATTTGCACATCAAGCAGTTCTAACATGAAATCAGCAGTATTTACATAAAGATGACTTTTCTCTACAACCAAAGACCCTGGCACTCTTGTTGCCTTAATTTCTGTTTTACGCGTGCGAAACACTTTCATAATCATTGGCTGTTTGGGTTGGGCTGCAGTGGTATCTATCAACTGCATCTTCGTCCATGTACCTGGATATGGACTCAAACCACGTACAAAGTCATATACCTTCTTAGCAGGCTGGTTCCAGTTTATTTCACACGTTTCTTTAAATATCTTCGGAGCTTGTGTAGTAGCCTCTGCTTCGTTTTGCTCAATACTGATTTTATCCAATACTGTTTTAAAATCAATATCAGAATCAGGAATTGTTTCGCAAATAAGATCTATAGTCTTCATTGCCAAATCAGCTCCAAGACACATCAGACCATCGTATACATACTCTACATCAGCATCATCAGGAATAGGAAACTCGTGCTGAAGAATTATCTTACCAGTATCAATATCTTTATCAAGGAAGAAAGTGGTTACACCAGTCTTTGTCTCACCATTAATAATAGCCCAATTAATAGGTGCTGCACCACGATATTGTGGCAAAAGTGCAGCATGCACATTGAAAGTACCAAAGCGTGGCATATCCCAAACTACTTCTGGCAGCATACGAAAAGCCACTACAACTTGTAAATCGGCTTTATATGCAGCTAGTGCAGCATGAAATGCAGGATTTTTCATCTTCTCTGGTTGCAGCACAGGAAGGTTGTGCGCTAGTGCGTATTGCTTTACTGGGGGAGCTTGCAACTGCTCTTGATGTCTGCCTACTGGCTTATCGGGTTGTGTTATCACAGCCACAACATTATAATTATTTTCTACTAACGCTTTCAATGACTCCACAGCAAACTCTGGAGTACCCATAAAAACTATGCGAAGATCTTCTTTTCTCATCAAAAATAAAATTAGGATAATTACTGTAAAATAGCTTGTTACCTTAATTATTCTGTACTATAATCGGCTACTAGTTTACGATAGTTATCAAACATTTTAACACGCGATATATATCCCACTAAAACATTATTCACATCAATAACAGGTAAGGTAATAGCACCTGTCTTTTCAAACACCTTCATAACCTCTTCCATCGGATCATTGACGCCAAGAGTTGCTAGTGGCGGGCTCATTAGTTGGCTTACCGTGAAGCGATGATAAAGTTCGGTACGAAACATGATATGACGGATTTTTACAATATCTATTTCGCCTAATAAAACGCCACTATCGTCTAAAACTGGGATATAACTTGTTAGACTTCCACTAATTACATGTATAAGTTTTCCCATCTCCATATCAGGAGAAACAGGCGTATATCTTCTATCAAGCATCTTATCCATTGTCATAAGTGTAAGTACAGAGCGGTCGGTATGATGCGTAAGCAATTTTCCTTGTCGAGCTAAACGCATAGCATAAATACTATGATGCTCGAAAATATTAATCGTCAAATAAGAGCTAATACTTACTATTAATAATGGAATAAAGAGCTGATACCCACCCGTAAGCTCAGCAATTAGAAAAATACCTGTAAGTGGAGCGTGCATAACACCCGACATAAGCGCAGCCATGCCATAAAGCGTAAAGTTCTTCTCGGGAACGTAAAGACCAACTTCTTGCATATTCCACACACGTGAGAAGAAGAAGCCAGCAAAACCTCCTATAAACAAAGTAGGTGCGAAAGTACCTCCACATCCACCAGAACCATTAGTAGCACTAGTAGCAAACACCTTGGTTATCATTACTAGTCCCACATAAAGAACTAAATATTTAGCATTGCCCGCAAACATAGATCCACGTAATACGCTTTGCCAATCTTCTACAGTTTTTCCTTCAATAAATACGCGCATGCTATCATAGCCCTCACCATAAAGTGATGGGAATAAGAAAATAAGCGAAGACAGCACAAGCGCACCCACAAGGAGTTTGGTATAAGGATATTTAGAAAGTTTTCCAAAACCATCTTCACACCAAGTCATTACACGCATAAAATAAAGAGAAAGAAAGCCGCAGAAGATACCTAAAAGAATTGTTGCAGGAATACGATGAAGTTGCCATTCGTAATCGACATGAAAGGCGTACATGGAGCTTCCTCCCGTAAATAGATAAGAAAAACAAGTAGCTGTTACTGTTGCTATCAATATGGGTAACAGTGAAGCCATCGTAAGATCTACCATTAAGATCTCAAGTGTGAAAACAAGCCCTGCTATAGGAGCTTTAAAGATAGCCGACACTGCAGCTGCTCCACCACAGCCTACGAGCAACATCAATGTCCTATCGTCTAGTTTAAAGAGTTTTCCAAGATTACTACCTATGGCAGAACCTGTAAGCACAATAGGAGCTTCTGCTCCAACAGATCCACCAAAGCCAATAGTGATAGCTGAAGCCACGATAGAAGTCCAAGTATTATGCCCTTTTATCTTCGACTTGTTAGTTGCCAAAGCGTATAGTACACGGGTAATACCATGCGAAATACTATCGCGAACTACATACTTTATAAACAAGGTTGTAAGCCAAATACCAATAACAGGATAAAGTAGATAAAGCCAGTTAACATTGGTCATCTTAAAGCCTGAGGTAAGCAGCTCCTCTATTTCGCATATCATTGTATGTAAGACATAGGCAGCCACCGATGCCAAAACACCTACTAAAAAGGCAAGAATATATACGAACTGACGATCGGAAATAAACTCTGAACGCCATTTATCGAAACGATCTATTATACCTATTTGCGCTACTGTACTATTATCTTCTGTAATATCCATTTTTGAGTGGGTATTTTTTATTTTATTTGCGAATGATATTCACAGTTCCATCAGCACTCAACTTAATGATACTAGAAGGTGTATGTGGTTCGTGTTCCTGACGTCGCGCAAAACAAACATAATCTACGCCCTCTAATATCTCTTGTGAAATATCTCCATAGTTCTGAGCTGCTTGCTCGCCACTTATATTGGCTGATGTGCTAACAATGGCTTTTTGAAAGCGAAAACAAAGCTCGTGTGAGAAAGGCTCTTTGGTAATGCGCATTCCGATAGATCCATCTTCTGCTATCAAATTGGGGGCTAAATTTACAGCATTATCGAGAATGAGCGTTGTAGGCTTAGTAACAGCCTCCATTAATTGCCAAGCCACATCAGGCACATTACGCACATAGCGTTGTAGTCTATTTTCGGAATCGACCAAGCAGATTAAAGCTTTAGAGTCGTCTCTACGTTTCAACTTATATACCTTTGCCACAGCCTCTGGATTAGTAGCATCGCACCCTATTCCCCAAACCGTGTCTGTAGGATAGAGGATTACTCCTCCTTGTCGCATCACTTCTATTGCTTTCTTAATATCGTCTTCTAGTTTCATAATTATCAATAAAAATAAATCACGCAAAGATAAAATAAAAAAGCGAGAACACAAAATAAAAAAAGCGAAAAGGAAATGTCATACTAGCATAAGCCTTTTCGCTTTAAACGTTTATTACAATTAGCTTCGCATAAAGCGAAGTCGTTTTTCTTTATAATTCCCAACCAATAGCTGAGGCACCAAGCACTGCTGCTGCTGCATCATCTAAAGAGCTTATTAAGAACTTAGGTTTGCCCTTGAATATCTTCAAAGCATGCTTCTCGTATGACTCAATGATAGGCTTCATAATCAAGTCGCCTGCCTTTGTTAGTCCACCAAAGAATATGAACGCTTCAGGAGAAGAGAAAGTAGCAAAGTCGGCACAAGCTTGTCCTAGCATATCACCCGTAAAAGCATATACTTCAAGGGCTAGTTTATCACCCTTACTTGCTGCGATTGACACATCAAGAGAGGTAATCTCTTCTGCTTTCATATCACGAAGAAGTGATGGCTCATCCGATTTCTCTAAAAATTCACGAGCTGTACGAGCTACACCTGTTGCTGAACAATAAGCCTCCAAACAACCTGTACGACCACAACCACAGCTACGACCTTCTTCACCACGAACCATTACTACATGACCTAGTTCTCCAGCAAAACCATCAGAGCCATATACCATTTTACCATCTATAACGATACCAGATCCAACACCAGTGCCGAGCGTTATCATGATAAAGCTTTTCATACCACGTGCCACACCATATTGCATTTCGCCAATAGCAGCAGCGTTAGCATCATTTGTTAAACCTACAGGAATGTTCAACTTTTTAGAAAACATTTCTGCCAAAGGCACCACACCATTATGACCCCATACCAAATTTGGTGCAAACTCTATTGTTCCACGGTAGAAATTACCATTAGGAGCACCTATTCCCATAGCTTTAATCTGTCCTATACCACCTACTTTAGCAACAATAGGCTTTAGTGCTTCTACACCAGCAGCTACAAAATCATCAACAGTTTTATAAGCACCTGTTTTGATAGAGTTAGTTGCTAGCACCTGACCACGCTGATCAACGATCCCAAATACGGCATTTGTTCCGCCTAAATCTAGACCGATAACAAAGGGTTTTTGTTCTTGCATTTCCATACTTGCAATTAGTTTTTAGTTCAAAAATTATTTTCGCAAAGGTAGGAAAAAAGCCTAAATCCACAAACTTTTGATACTTATTTTTGCCTATGTCGCATATTTTTCGCAATTTTGCAGTTCAATTATATAATATGGAATTTCCTATTCAGTTAGATATACTCGATTTTGTATTCAAAGGTATCCTCATAGGCATCATTGCGTCGGCTCCTATGGGACCTGTTGGTATTCTTTGCATTCAGCGCACATTGAATAAAGGCAGATGGTATGGCTTTATTACAGGATTAGGAGCTACTTTAAGCGATGTTTTTTATGCCCTCATCGTAGGCTTTGGTATGAGCTTTATCATGAAGCCCTTGTCTAATCCTGCTTATCAATTCATTTTGCAGATAACAGGAAGTATATTATTACTCTTCTTTGGTATTTATTGCTTTGTTTCCAATCCCACAAAGAAAATACACAAGTCTGGAAAAAGCAAAGGAAGCATCTTACACAACGGCTTAACAGCTTTCGTTGTAACCATCTCTAATCCTCTTATTATATTCCTTTTTATGGCTACCTTCGCTCAATTTGCCTTTATCCAACCGGGCAAAACTTTTGAAATGATAGTAGGTTTCGCTGCAATACCAGTTGGAGCTATGCTTTGGTGGTATGGACTTACATGGCTCATTAGTAAGATTAAAGGTAAGTTTGATGAAAAAGGCATTCTTATCATCAATAAAATCATTGGTGCTATCGTAATATTGTTCTCACTCATCATATTATTTGGGACAGTATTCAATCTCTATCACCTACCCTCTTTTTATTAGAAACATTCGTTTAAAAACAAGATAAGTTATGTTTGTTGCTCAACAATTACGCGAGAAAAGTATAGCTGAATATCTGCTATATATGTGGCAGATTGAGGATGTTATTCGTGCATACGACTGTTCCTTAACGCGTATTCGTAAGGAATATATCGAGCGCTTCGAATACACCGAAGAGCAAAAGGAAGAAGAAGAAGACTGGTTTGGCGATCTTGTGCGCATGATGAAGCAAGAAGGTTGCCGCGAGGCGGGACATCTTCAGATCAACAAAGTAGTAATGCAAGCACTCACCGAGTTGCACGCAGAGCTGTTGCAATCGTCTAAATTTCCTTTCTACTCGGCCGAATATTACCGTGTACTGCCTTTCATCGTAGAACTTCGTGGTAAGACAAAGCGCGTGGCTGACACTATGGCACGCAAAGGCGATAATCAACTAAAGCAGGTAGCTGCCACCCTCGGACATAGCGAAATAGAAACTTGTTTCGACTTGCTCTATGGTGTGATGATGCTTCGCCTACAGCAGAAAGAGGTAACTGCAGCAACAACTACTGCACTTAAAGAAGTTAGTACCTTTATAGGAATGCTATCCGATTATTATATCAAAGATAAGACAGAGGGGCTAGACTTTGGCGAACAGAGCTAGACAAAAAATAAACATTTAAGAAATAACAGCTATATGAATATTCTTGTAACAGGAGCTAATGGACAGCTTGGCAACGAGATGCAATTAGTAGCTAAGCAGAGTAAAGACAACTATATATTTACCGATGTGTGCGATGGCTACACAAAGCTAGACATTACCAACCTCGACACAGTCCGCTCCATAGTAAAGCAGAATGATATTAAGTGTATCGTCAATTGTGCTGCATGGACTAATGTTGATGCCGCAGAAATAGCTGGCGACATCGTTGAAACACTCAACGCTACTGCACCTGAAAACCTTGCAAAAGCAATGAAAGAGGTCGATGGCTTACTCATTCACATTAGTACCGATTACGTTTTTGGTGGCGATCCTTACAACACACCTTGCAAGGAGGATCAAAAAGGTACACCAACTGGTGTTTATGGCTTAACAAAGCTTCATGGAGAACAGAAGATACAAGCTGTTGGAGGCAATTATATCATCATTCGCACAGCATGGCTCTACAGCGAGTTTGGCAAGAATTTCGTTAAGACAATGATCAACCTCACTGCCACTAAGCCACAACTCAAAGTGGTATTCGATCAGTGTGGCACACCAACCTATGCAGGCGATCTTGCTGACACCATCTTCACTATCCTAGAAAATCGTAAGTTTGAGGGCAATTCTGGTATTTATCACTTCTCAAATGAAGGGGTGTGTAGCTGGTTCGACTTTACCGTTAAGATAGCCGAGCTAGCAGGCAATACAACATGCGAGATTCTACCATGCCACAGCTGTGAGTTTCCCTCACCTGTTACTCGTCCCTCTTATTCTGTGCTTGATAAGACAAAAATAAAGAACACTTTTGGCATTAAAATACCCTATTGGACAAATTCGCTAAAGAAGTGTATAAACAGACTTTTATAGTATGAACGAAATAGAACGTAGGCGAACCTTCGCCATTATCTCTCACCCTGATGCTGGTAAGACTACCCTTACCGAGAAATTCTTGCTCTTCGGTGGACAAATCCAAGTAGCAGGAGCTGTAAAGAGCAATAAAATTAGAAAGACTGCTACATCCGACTGGATGGATATTGAAAAGCAGCGTGGTATCTCTGTATCTACCTCAGTAATGGAGTTCGATTACAACGACTATAAGGTAAATATCCTAGACACACCTGGTCACCAAGACTTTGCTGAAGATACCTACCGCACACTTACTGCTGTCGACTCGGCTATCATTGTTGTCGACTCGGCAAAGGGTGTCGAAGCACAAACTCGTAAGCTTATGGAAGTGTGCCGTATGCGCAACACGCCTGTAATAATCTTCATCAACAAGATGGATCGTGAAGGTCGTGATCCTTTCGATGTGTTGGATGAACTAGAACAGGAATTACAAATCAAGGTGCGCCCGCTCTCATGGCCCATTGGACAAGGACAACGCTTTAAGGGTGTTTACAATATTTACGAGCAGCAACTCAATCTTTTTACCCCTAACAAGCAACGTGTAACAGAGAAAGTAGAGGTAGACATCAACTCTACAGCACTTGACAATCAGGTGGGTACCGACTTTGCCAACAAGCTACGCGAAGACCTAGAGCTAGTAGACGGCGTTTATCCAATGTTTGAGGTCGACAACTATCGTAATGCCGAGGTAGCACCCGTGTTTTTTGGCTCTGCGCTCAACAATTTTGGTGTTCAAGAACTCCTCAACTGCTTTGTACAGATAGCTCCAAGCCCTCGCCCTACTAAAGCGGAAGAGCGTATGGTAGAACCAGAAGAAGAAAAATTCACTGGCTTTATTTTCAAAATTACGGCTAACATTGACCCCAACCATCGCTCATGTATAGCTTTCTGTAAGGTTTGTTCGGGCAAGTTCCAGCGCAACCAACCCTATCTCCATGTCCGCAATGGTAAAACGATGCGTTTTTCCTCGCCTACTCAGTTTATGGCGCAGCGTAAGAGTACCGTCGATGAAGCTTACCCCGGTGATATTGTAGGTTTGCCTGACAGCGGAGGTGTTTTTAAAATTGGCGATACTCTTACAGAGGGAGAAGATCTCCACTTTAAAGGCTTACCAAGTTTTTCCCCAGAGTTATTCAAATATATAGAGAACGACGACCCTATGAAGTCGAAGCAATTCCTCAAAGGCATTGAGCAGCTAATGAACGAAGGAGTGGCACAATCGTTTGTCAATCAGTTTAACAATCGTCGTATCATAGGTACTGTTGGACAACTTCAATTCGAAGTTATCCAATACCGTTTAGAGCATGAATACAATGCCAAATGCCGCTGGGAACCTGTCCACTTACACAAAGCTTGTTGGGTGGAAGCCGACGACGAGAAAGAACTCGAAAACTTCAAAAAACGCAAATATCAATACATGGCAAAGGATATAGAGGGACGCGATGTATTCCTTGCCGACTCTGGCTATGTTCTCAGTATGGCGCAACAAGACTTTGAACACATTAAATTCCATTTCACTAGCGAATTTTAAAAAAACAACAGAGCATACAAAAAGGGAGAGAGCAGCAAAAAGCATCTTTTTGCTGCTCTCTCTTTCTGTATAATTAATACACATTGTAGCTAAGACGGCTACTATAACTAAAAAGATCGTTTCTAAGTTCCAATAATATTCTGTTATCTCTTAGAAAATATTTAACAACAAATTAATAGGTCATCGTTCCCATTGCAAAACGTGATGTATTGAGGAGCTAAAGGTCATCTTTTGCTATGTAAAAGATGACCTTTTGCATACTAAACAATGACCTTTTAGTTTTCCTACATTAAGTTATTGATAATCAACTAGATATTTTTTTGATTTTGCAAGTTTACTATAATTGACATAAGTAAAAATAGTTGACTTTATCTACTCTCACTATACTCTTGTTTGCTATCCAACTAATTTCTACTTGCTAAAAGAGAGCTTGTGTGTTTGGTTTCTACTTTTTTGAGGAAAGAGGCTTACCTTTCTCAAACGAAAAATAAGCAATGCCAAAACATCGGCATTATGAACTAACTTTATATTCTATTTATACTTTTAGCGCACATGCTATAACTTATTATAAACGATAAGTTTTTTTTCAAATCTTTTTGCCATCATCATTTTTTTCTTTACCTTTACATCGTAACATTAATTATAACGCTTATGTTTGATTATCTTGCGCAAAATCTTTGGTTAGTGTGGACGCTTGTAAGTTTGCTTTGTTTAATATTAGAACTTACTAGTGGCGATTTTTTTGTAATGTGCTTTGCTATTGGGGGCATTTTTACAGCCCTCCTCTCCCCTTTTGTGGATAGCTTAACCATTCAAATTATTACTTTTTCGGTATGTTCTGTGCTGAGTATTATTTTCGTGCGCCCTGTGATGCTCAAGTATTTTCATCGGCATGATAAAAATAGAGTAAGCAATGCCGATGCGTTAATAGGCAGAGAGGGGCGTATTACTGAGCCTATTGAGGGTAATGGTTTTGGTAGAGTGCAGATAGATGGCGATTACTGGAAAGCTCGTAGTGTGGACGGTGTAGCCATAGCCTATGGGCAAGAAGTGAGGATCATCTCACGCGACTCTATCATCGTAACAGTGGAAAAATTATCAATTAACTAAAAACTTATTAATTCTTATGGAAATTACAGCTTACATTCTCATTGCGCTAGTGATACTAGCCATTGTAATTGTGAAAAAATCGTTGGTGATTATCTCGCAAAGTGAAACAAAAATTATAGAGCGATTGGGTAAATACTATGCAACGCTCCAGCCTGGCATCAATATTATTATTCCTTTTATTGATCATGCAAAGGAGATTGTTGCAATGCGATCGGGTAGATATGCTTATACTAGCTCGATCGACTTACGCGAGCAGGTATATGACTTTGATCGTCAAAACGTAATTACAAAGGATAATATCCAAATGCAGATCAATGCCCTGCTTTATTTCCAAATCGTTGATCCTTTTAAGGCTGTGTATGAGATTAACAATCTGCCTAACGCTATAGAGAAGCTTACCCAGACTACGCTTCGTAATATTATTGGTGAGCTAGAACTCGACCAAACCCTTACCTCGCGCGATACAATTAATACCAAACTGCGTTCAGTGTTAGACGATGCTACCAACAAGTGGGGTATTAAGGTAAACCGTGTAGAGCTACAAGATATTACCCCTCCTGAAAGCGTACTTCAAGCAATGGAGAAGCAGATGCAAGCCGAGCGTAATAAGCGTGCTACGATCCTTACGAGTGAGGGCGAGAAGCAAGCTGCTATTCTTAAATCAGAAGGTGAAAAGGCTTCAATGATTAATCGTGCAGAGGCTGATAAACAGCAGAAGATACTAACAGCAGAAGGTCAGGCACAAGCTCGCATCCGCAAAGCAGAAGCCGAAGCTGTGGCTATTCAGAAAATAACAGAAGCAGTGGGTCAAAGCACTAACCCTGCCAACTACCTCATTGCACAAAAGTATATCCAGATGCTTACCGAGCTTGCTAATAATGGCAATCAGAAAACGGTTTACCTACCTTTTGAAGCTTCTAACTTAATGGGCTCTATCGGTGGTATCAAGGATCTGTTTAAAGAAAAATAATAGTATACATGACAAGAAAGACATTAAATCTCTGCATCTTTTGTGGTGCGCGCCCTAACTTTATGAAGGTGGCACCTATTATTCGAGTTATTAATAAGCAAGCTAATGAGAATATAGCATATTCTCTTATTTATGCAGGAACAAAAAACGATCCTACACTAGAAGATAAGCTCTTTGAGGATCTTGAGATAGCACCTCCAACAATATACCTTGGCGCTGATAGCCAAAACCTTAATGAGCTTACTGGGCAAGTAATGTCGAAGTTTGAGCTTTATCTTCAATCGCATCCTACCGATGTGGTCATCGTTGTAGACGACCTTGCCTCTACTATGGCCGCAGCCATTGTTACCAAGAAGCAAGCACTAACTTTGGTGCATATTGCTGCTGGCACACGCTCATTTGATATTACGATGCCAAAGGAAATCAATCGTTTGGTTATTGATGGCTTGTCGGATATTCTCTTCACTGCTGGCGTGAGCAATAACAGCATTGCTAATAAAGAGGGGGCAGAACTGTCGAAAGTATATATGGTGGGTAATATCTTAATAGATAATATCCGCAATAACAGAGATTTGATGGGCAATCTTAGCTTGTCGAAGATAAAGGAAGTAGCTGACCTAAATATTGAAGAGGGTAAGTTTATCTTGTTTACACTCAATCGCAAAAAGCTACTTAATGAAACTATTGAGTTAGAAAAACTATTGAGAGCTTTAGTAGAGGGCGGAAAACATACGCCTATCGTAGCCCCATTGCGCGACACGGCAGCTAGCATCGTAAAGGAAGTAGCAAAAAGGGGCAATATCGACTTGTCGAATTTCCACATCGTATCGCCATTTGGCTTCCTCGACTTTGGCTATATCAGCGCACATGCTATGGGTGTGGTAACCGACTCGGGCAACGTAGCCGAAGAAGCCACCTTTAATAGCGTGCCATGTATTACGCTCAACAGCTATACCGAACACATTGAAACTGTAACAGTAGGATCGAATGTGTTAGTAGGCGAAGATCCTGATACTCTTCGTAAGATGGTGGGCGATATGGTAAGCAATCAATGGAAAAAATCGGGCATACCCGATCGCTGGGATGGTCGCTCGGCTGAACGTATCATACAAATACTACTAGATATGAAATAACTATATGACAAATAAAGCCAACAGCCATGCATCATAACGTAGATAATTATACCTACTTAACACAAGGTCCCCTTCACCGCGTTATTATTGATATGGCTATACCCACTATTATCTCGATGCTTGCTACTGGTCTTTATAATATAGTCGACACTTACTTTGTAGGAAAGCTTACTACACAAGATACAGCTGCTGTGGGTATTGTATTCTCACTGATGTTTTTTATTCAAGCTGTGGGCTTCTTCTTTGGGCATGGTTCGGGTAATTACATCTCGAGAGAGTTGGGAGCTAAACGCCATAAAAATGCTGATATAATGGCATCTACGGGCTTCTTCTTCTCATTTTGCTTTGGTATGCTCATCACCGCCTTTGGAGAAATTTTTCGCATACCACTAGCTCATTTTTTAGGTAGTACCCCTACCACGATGCCCTATATATTGAAGTTTATGTCGATTATCCTTCTAGGTGCTCCCTTTGTAACCTCTTCCTTAACGCTGAATAATCAGATGCGTTTACAAGGAAATGCCTCTTATGCTATGTATGGTATCATTGCAGGTGTAGTGATAACAGTGGTGTTAGATCCTATCTTAATCTTCACTTGTGGAATGGGTATCAGAGGAGCTGCTTTTGCTACGATCATTGGGCAAATAGCATCGTGGGGTATTCTCGTATATATGACACACATCGGAGAGAATATCGGTATCTACTTTAAGAATATGAAGCCATCGCTAAGAGCATTAAAAGAGATTTTCCTCGGTGGAAGTCCTTCGCTTATGCGACAAGGATTGGCAAGTATTGCCACCATGGCATTAAACGTAGCTGCTAGCCATTATGGCGACTCTGCTATTGCTGCTATGAGTATTGTTACACGCATTAGTATGCTTGTGTTTGCTGTCGTGGTGGGATTGGGTCAAGGTTTCCAACCCGTTTGTGGTTTTTGCTATGGTGCAAAACTATATAGACGGCTCACCGATGCCTTTACATTTACCGTGATGATAGGCACTGTGTTTTTAGTAATTTGCTCTGTGTTTGGACTGTTTTTTAGTAGTTCGGTGATAGGTATATTCCGCAATGATCCTGAAGTAATCAAAGTGGGTGTTGTGGCGTTGCGCTATCAGTTGATAAGTCTACCCTTAAACGCATTTATCCTCGTAAGCAATATGCTAGCACAAACTTGTAGAAAGCCTTGGCGTGCCAACTTCCTTGCCGCTGCTCGTCAAGGACTTTTCTTTGTACCACTTATGATTATCTTGCCTAATATGTGGGGATTGTTGGGAGTAGAGATTTGTCAGAGTGTGAGCGATGTTTTTTCGTTTATCGCTACAGTGCCTATTATCTACTACACTTTTAAAGAATTTAAGCGTGAAGATGTGGCTTTACAAGCAGCAAGCAGTAATTATAAAGGAGAAGAAAACAAATAACATTAGGCACACTTTTTACACATACACAAAAAGCAAAAGCAACTATTTTCCTCTTGCTGATGCAGGCATCATAGGGAAAATAGTTGCTCTTCTTATATGCTGACTATGAAATCTTGTGTATCTCTCTTTTGTTAGTATTTTGTTCGGGTAGAAGTAGTGCGCTTCACACTCTTTGTAGACGTTGTTTTTGTAGTAGTGCCTTTAGCTGCTTGATAATATTTTAGAGCCTCTGGCATCCACTTCTGAATATTGGCAATACGGCGTTCATCAGAAGGGTGGTCACTAAAGAATTCAGAACTGCTGCTTTTGGTAGCTGCTGCCATACGCTGCCAAAAAGGTACTGCACTTTGTGGATCATAACCTGCCATAGCAGCAAAAATAAGCCCCATATAGTCGGCTTCACTTTCATCTGAACGGCTATACTTGAGGTTACGGAAAGAGAAATATCCACTTGCCACTTGAGCTGCAATATCGCCTACTCCATTGCCGACAGTAGAATTAAGTACTGTACCTAAAATACTGGTGCCGATAGACTGATTATTCTGCTTTGTCCATTGCTCTGCACTATGCTTAGCCACAGCATGAGCAATTTCATGCCCTAATACGACTGCAAGGCTAGCCTCATTTTGCGTATAAGGAAAAATACCTTCATAAACAACGATCTTACCACCAGGCATGCAGAAAGCATTGGCTTGCTTATCTTGAATAAGATTGAACTCCCATGCAAAGTTTTGTATCTCGTTAGCATAACCATTGTTACGAAGATAGGTTTCAACAGCTGTTGCCAGACGATGCCCGACACGTTCTACCATTTTGGTATTGGCAGTGTTAGTAGATTTTTTTGCAGAAGCCATAAACTTAGAATACTCTTCACTACTTAAACTCAATATTCGAGCATCAGAAACACCAATTCGGTGGGTTCTACCTGTAAGAGGCACTTTCTCTGTAGTACCACATGATGCTAATGTTGCTAACATAGCACCTACCAAAAAAAACTTTATCTTCTTCATTTCTCTCTATTTATTAATATAATGTCTAACAAAAGTACACTTTTTTCTTGTAGTGTTAACGATGTATCCTTATTTTTTTGAAATAGGCAGTAATAAAGCTGCAACCTTATCGAAAAGAAAAAACTTATCTAAAATTATTAGGAGATTCTTTCTTCGTTGAAAACTTCTATTCTGCGAAGTTTTGTAAATTGCTTCAATTTGCTGTTCAGTTCTTCGGTGATAGGGAGTATCTTCATGCAGAAGAGCGAGATACCCCCCATTAAGAAAATAAATGTGAATACTTGGCGATAACTAAAATATTCTATTAGTAATCCTACGCAAAAACTTGATATTAAGAATGATAATCCTAAGAAAGATGCTCCTACTGAGTATGTAAAAGTAGGGTGTTTACCGTGTGTAAGATAAAGAAGCATAAGCGCATAGATGATAATGGCATAACCTGTGCATAGATGATCGAGGAGAACACATAGCGACACAATGACCATCGACGAATTGAAAGAGAAACTAAGATAAACAAAGCATAGTTTTGGAAGCACAAGTGCCAAGACCATAGACCATTTTAAAGCGATTACCCCATGTTTGCGCACTTTAAGAAAGCCAAAGACAGCACCTAGTGTAAGCCCTACAAAGCCTAAAGAACCTTGAATAAAAGCTACTTCTTGCGGAGAAAAGCCGAGTCCACCGCTACTGCCTGTGTCAAAGAGAAAAGAAGTGATGATACGTAAAAACATCATTTCGGGCAAGAGGAAAAGCAGTAGAAAAAGTAGCTGGTGCATATAGTCGTGGCGTGCCCTCACCATGTTCTTTACATCAATGATCCATATTTTAGTAAGGTGAATATTTATGGGGAGTTGTGCCTTAACGTATGCTTCGGGCATGACAAAATAATGATAGAGACAGAGCAGCAAAGAAAATACTCCAAGACTATAAAATATAGTAATCCAAGATGATCTCACCAAACGCGTGATAACCTCAAGATTGCCAATAGCCACCAATGGGATGGTAAAGGCAATAATAATAGATGAAAGATAAGCTATGGTGCGCACTCCCATAAAAGCTGATCGACGCCTATAATTAGCACTTCTTTTGTAAAAACGTTCTATGGCTATATCATGGAACGATGCTGCCACCGCAATGACAAAAAGGAAGCTTAGGGAGAGACCATAACTATGAGGATTGGGTATGGACATAGCAATGCCTATGAGGCTTGAGCCAATAACAAACTGACAAAGTAATATCCAATAGCGTTTGCTTTCGAAACTTAACACAAACCGACCTAAGAATGGACGGAAGATGAAAGGGAGGATAAGCCAAGAGGTAGCAACTACAATATCGCTATTATCAATACCTAGCTGACTAAAGAATACAGTGGAAGTCATAAATAGCACCACATAAGGCAAACCTCGCATCATATAAAGCGAGAAAAGCCATAACCAGTGGTTATGCCAAGCATCCACAAGTGGTATTCCATTAATAACGTCATTGTCGATTTTCATATTTCTTTACTCCTATTAATAGAGTTGTGTAAGTGCTGACCCCACATAATAATGGGCAAGAATAGTTTGATAATCATAGCCGTTAGCACCCATGACAGCAGCACCTATTTGACAAAGTCCAACACCATGTCCCCACCCTGCCCCTATGAGCTTGAAAAGTTGTGGAACATCATTAACTACCTCAGTAGTTTCGACTACAAAGGCTGAACTATATAGGTGCGACTCGCTCAAAGCTCGCCTTATCTCCAGTTCTTTGCCTATAACCATAGTGCGTTGAGAGCCAACTATCTCTAGCTCGTAAATACGACCGCTATCTCCACGTTTTAAAGGATTGAGTGCAAGTATATTTCCAAAGCCTATACCTAGTTTATGCTCTAGCAAGGTGCTAACTTCTGTTTGTGTATATTTCACAGTCCACCGATAGAAGTCGGAAGTTTCCTGATCATAGTCATTAAGAACTTGCCGCAACACCTCCTTATCATCGGTATTACAGAAAGCCTTAGGGCTTGTTTTAATCCATTTCTTAGCAGTTTCTTCATCGGTTAAATCTGGCAAAACTTTGCTCGCTTTTGGCTTAATATCTGCAACAGCTTTTAGGTAAGGATACTTAATATTATCCCAGCAATATTCAAAGCTCTCCGACACTCCACCACAACACTTAGAGAAGCGCGCATCACATATCTTGTTATCGTAAGTAAGTACCTCGCCTCGTGTGGCTGCTACGGCTTGTTTAACATAGGAACTTGTCATGCGTCCTATACCCTGATAACGTTGACAATGATCATCGGCACAGACATCAAAAAGAGTGTGATCGGTGCGATCATACCAACGAATAATTTTCTGAGGAGTTTCAATAAAGTCGTGATGCTGGTGGGCAATATTTGCTCTCTTTCTATTCTCAATCTGAGAAAGCAACCAACTGCGCGAAATAACAGCGTGTGCCTTGAGCAGTTCAAGCGAGGAGGTCGCACTCATTTCACTAGATATAACACTCGTAAGATAATCCTCTACTTTTATTTCATTAATGGCATAAAGCCTTTCACCATCAACAATAATGCGTAAACTGCCACGGAATGTTTGACTTTCTTTCCGCTGCCAATGGAATTTTACACCGATAACAACATCTTGTAGGGTAAAGCTAGCACTATCATCAATAGGCGTAAACAGTAATTCAGCATACTCGCAACCCTCCCAAAAGATCTTACCCGAAACAAAGTGGGCAGAATAGTTGCCTAATATTGTCTTGCTATTTACCATAAAAGCATTGGTAAGCGTGAAAGAAAGCAACTTTCCACTTACAATGCCTACTGCTACTATGGGTTCGTTTGTATATACCATTATCTTATTTTGCGTTTAATGCTTACGCAATGTATCTAAAACTTTAACCACAACTTCTTCTGGTAAGGTTACCTCTTTGAGAATAGCACTAGCTTGTGCTAGAGTGATTGTATCGAAATCTTTTTTGAGTGGCAGAATAAGCAGTCCAGCCATGTCTATAGCACCAGGACTTACCAAACACTGGGCATTTCCCTCTGCAAAGTAACAATCAGGTCGATGCTTAAAGCGCGGGAAGATGAGAACGACTAGTTCGCCTTTCTCTTTCCAAACCACTACATTCATCATCGGCTCGATATCATTTTCAGGCAATGGTAGTGCATCATATATTTTATTAAACAAAACCACACAACTATCAATATCATAGCTTGTTATTGCAATAACAGGGCAAGCATAATGAGTAATATAAGACAATTTTGCCTTACTTAGAGATAAGATTGTTTCAGAAGTGGAACTCAAGTTTTCCCACTCTTGATACATAGGAATGATGCTTTTAGTACCTGCCTGAAAATGGAGATGATCAGGCGCACTAGCTCCACAGTGTGGACCATTGTAGAATACTAAGCCCTCATCGTACTCATCTATAAAGAGTAGCATATCTATGAAATGCTCCTTAATTTGTTGAAGCTCGTGTATGCATGAAGGTATAGTAAAGTGTTCGGGAAGAATAGGGAATGGATTAATAAGAATATCAAAATGACTGTTGAAATCTTTCACTATCTGCTCCTTAGAGCGATTAGCTGCACACAAAAAACAAGGACGTTTTGCCAATGTGGTTTTGTCGATATTTGCACCAGTACTGACTAGACGAGCAGGGTTAAACTGTGCCTTTAGCAGGCCCAATTGCTTCACCTCAACATGCTTTAAGTCATCAAACCGCTGCTTTGTGTCTTGCCACAAAGCTAATTGCTCTTCGTAAAAAGGTTTCAAACTACCCATTTCTTTTAACTTTTACGTTATTATTTAACCTTGTTTCTTTGCTGGCGAGCCTTTAGCTCTATCGTGCGAATACGGTCTTTGTAAAGGTTATTGGCATTTACCTTATCAACGCTTAAAGCTGCATCGCTATTACCTTCCCAACGACGGCATAGATAGAGTTCATCATAAATACGTGCTATGCGATACTCACGGCTAACAGCTAAGCCCATAGCGTAATCTTCGCCATAGCTAGTGTTTGGAAACTTCAACTCACAGGCCACAGGAGTGAAGAATGCGCGTGGTGCACCCAAACCATTAATGCGCAAGGCATTGTTGCAGCCATTATCCTCCGTCCACTCCTTGTGATCAACAAGTCCAGGAGGAAGGGTGTTAAGTTGGAAGTCGCACATACGATAAGAGCCTATGAGCATAGCTGCTTTTTGATCGTAGAACTGATCAACAATATGCTGCAATACATCATCGGCAGAATAAAGGTCATCGCTATCTAACTGAATAGCAAATTTGCCACACAGTTCGCTATCTAGTGCATAATTCCAACATCCACCAATACCTAGATCGAAACGCTCTGGCACTAAGTGTATGATGCGATCATCAGCCACAGCTAGCGTTTCTATAGCTTCAGTAGTGCCATCAGTGGAATGATTATCTACTACTATTACATTAAACTTGAAATTAGCCTTTTGAGTAATAACCGAGCGAATAGCATCGGTAATAGTTTTTACACGATTGAAAACAGGAATTACCACAGAGGCTTCCACTGGAAAAGAATAGCCTTCAAAGCTAGGTGTACGATATTGTGCAACATCAATCCATGCACCAATCTTACGAAGATGCGCAGTAGCAGCTTTCTCCATCTCTATTTGTACCTCACGATTGCGTGGATTAACATAGTCGAATTGTTTCTCACCACTCTTACGAAGATCAAGTGCTTGCTCTGTATATAAACATTCATCGAGGTGAAAAAGTTCACCTTGACGACTCAAAGCCAAACGCAAACTATACCAACCAGCATACTCATAGCTTTCCGTTTCCTCCTTTGCCCATATTTTTAATGCATCGGCTTTGATCAATACGACAGAACCAAAATCGAAGTCATCACGAATACTTCCTATTTGATAGTCGATAACAGGATGCTTTACAAGTTTGTTATCTTCCTTTGAGAAACGATCGCAATATACCATAACAGCATCGGTAGATACTGCAACTGCAAGCAATCGCTCAATAGCATTGCTACCAATGGTTAACTTTCCTTTATTAAAACAAAATAATAGGTATTCGCTATTGGTATGTTCAGCCATTAGCTTCATATTAGCAGTTGAAAATATATCATCTACTAATATGGTGTCTATATTTATTAATGATGTTGATTTCTGTTCAATACTTCGAGAAAAAAACACTGTTACGCTATTTACCTTAACACAACTTTGTGCATCCGCTATTACTGCTTCAAGATTAGCATCCTCAATAAATGGAAGGAAACAATCTACTTTTATATTCTTTTCCATAGGTAATTTATTTACACTACAAAAGTATATATTTTTTAGCAAACAATCAAAAGGCTATAGTAAAAGCTATAATAGAACAGTGTGGAGATTTATCCAATAAAGCTATTCCCAAACGTAGGTAAGTAAATATTCTTCAACAGAACGAAGAGAAACAGATAGACTATTATTCGATCGTAGGTCATAAATCGTTGCAGCTTGCGGATCCACCTTCATCTCTTGATAACCTAAATGTAAAACAGATCGAAGTTTGTAGAGACTTTCCTTAGCACACCAAGCATAGAGAATATCACTGGTTTGAGTAAAAGGTTCGTCTGCACGCAAAAATCGCTTGGCTATTTTCTGTATTCTCTCGCTTTGGTATTCTATATCAATGCCCACTTTATAAGTCTTGGATAATATCACTGCAGCCCATCCCTGTGTGTGCGATATGCTGATGTTGTAGCCCTCTACTAATGGTTTACCATCCTCATTATGAGCTATCTCAACATCCGCTTGTAGGAGCTTTCTTAGTAGGGATTTAACAGCAAAGCGTTCAGCTTCTCTACCCTTTCCCACAATAGGAAGAATACCTATAACGATATCTGTTGTTGGAACGTGGAGAATTTCAAGATTATTGTGCATCATCGTCGATTGGGCGTACAGTAACCTTGATTTTACTTATTCTTCTGCCATCAAGTTCAAGCACTTCAAATAAGTAATTTTTATAGGTTATTTGTTCATGAACAATAGGGAAATTACCTTTCAACTCAAGCAACAAGCCTGCCAGCGAATCAGCTTCCCCTTCTATTTCTGCAAATTCCTCATCGTCTATCTTTAATATTTTCGTAAAATCGCTTAATAGTGTCTTTCCTTCAAAGAGGTAAGTATTGGCATTGAGACGAGCATAGGTATTCTCGTCTTCGTCAAATTCGTCATTAATTTCACCAACAATCTCTTCGAGAATATCTTCTAGTGTTACAATACCACTTGTACCTCCAAACTCATCAACAACAGTTGCAATATGCACTTTATTAGCTTGGAAATCGCGCAACAAATCATCAATTTTCTTTGTTTCAGGCACAAAATAAGGAGGACGAGTTAGGCTTTGCCATCTAAAGCCACTTGCTTTCGACAAGTGAGGCAACAAGTCTTTAATATAGAGAATACCTCTAACATTGTCAATACTATCTTGATAAACTGGTATTCGAGAATAATTATTATCAATAATACTTTGTAAAACCTCTGCATAAGTGCTGCGAATATCAAGGGCTACGATGTCTTGGCGACTCGTCATAATCTCTTTAGCTGTTTCATCACCAAAACGAATAATACCACGAAGCATACTCTGCTCTTCCTTTAAATCATCTTGATCGGTTAATTCAAGGGCTTGCTCTAACTCACCAACTGACAGTTGATGACTCTCCTTCTCAATCACTCTACCAGCAAAGGCACCACTTTTCAAGAGAAAAAACTCCAATGGTAGAAAGAATTTGCGAAGTAATATTAATGCTCCTGCACCACGACGGCAGAAAGATAAGGGATTTATCCTACTATAAACCTTTGGCATAATCTCACCAAATAACAACAGGATAAAGGTTAGCAAAACAGTTACACACAACAATTCTATCCACTCGGCTTTAAAGGTAACCAGTTTGTTGATGATATAATTGCATAGCAAAATAATAGTTACATTTACTAAGTTGTTAAGAATTAAGATTGTGGCAAGTGTTCGTTCACTATCTTCTCGTAGCTCTTTTACCTTAGCATCTGCACTAAATTTATCGGGATCAAGTTCATCTAAATCCTTCGGAGTAAGACTAAAAAATGCTATTTCTGATCCACTAGCAAAGCCCGAACACAGCAGTAATAATGCAGCAATAACTACCGCTACAATAATATCTGATTCTAAAGTATGAAATTCAACATACGAAGAAATACTTACTAGCAGGTCTGTCATTAGAATGGCAATTTAGATTTATATTCTTCTACATGGCTACTACCATTAGAAGTCGTAGAATTAGTAGTTGCTTCTGTCATTTTACGAGGAGCAGATAACCACTCCAAATTTTCTGCATAAACTTCAGTTATTGTTCTACGCACTCCCTTTTTATCATCATAAGAACGACTGCGAATTCTACCTTCTATAAATATTTTATCGCCTTTATGAATATATTTCTCAGTATACTTCGCCAAATTCTTAAACAAGACGATATTGTGCCAATCAGTACGATCAGGAACTTGTGTACCGTTTGGCAATACATAACCACGCTCTGTTGTTGCTAATGTGAAAGAAGCAACGCATTCATCAGCTTCAAAATAACGTATTTCAGGATCTTTCCCTACGTTACCTATCAACATTACCTTATTCATAAAACACCAGAAACTAGGAAGCGAACGCATAGAAGCAAACTAAAAGTTTACTTCCCCCCAATATTTACTTCCAAAGACCTAAATATTTAAACTTGAAATTCTTTCCTTTAGCAGAAGGAAATTGGCTACGACTATCAACACGCGTTTTGAGATAATCCACTAAACGCTGATAGCAATCCCAACCTGAAATAGCCTTACAACGAGCTACAAAGGTAGTATCACGATATTCATGCTTACCTGTAGATGGGATCATCACTACACGCTTAAATGTAAGCTCGCCTTCATACCACCCTTCTCTTTCTGCGGTCAAATTCTGAACAGCTAGGCTCTCCTTCTTCTGATTTATGACAGCTGCAGGACGTATAGCTTTTTTATTCTTAAAGTCATCCATCGTTTCCGCTTCAGTCTTAATAACAATAAAATAGACACGTGGACGTACTTTATAGCGCTTTGGATAGAAGATGTCATTAGATGCATAACTCCTTATATCCGTCTCCAAATCTCTTGTAATCTGTATATCGGGAATTGAACTTAAAAAATCTAATGCCTCATCCGCATTATGTACTAAAACTTCACTATCAAAATATCTGATGTATAAATTCATGTGGATAATGCTTTGTTTTTCTGTAATAAAAAGAGCGGCAAACGAGACTCGAACTCGCGACCCCGACCTTGGCAAGGTCGTGCTCTACCAACTGAGCTATTGCCGCAATTAAATCTATAATAGTAAGTAATTACTTACAAATTTGTCTATGTGAAGAGGAGGAGACTCGAACTCCCACGAAACAATTTTCACTACCCCCTCAAAGTAGCGCGTCTACCATTCCGCCACCTCTCCAACATATATACTATGTATCTTTGGATACTTTAAATAAGTTCTGTGCCCAGAACAGGACTCGAACCTGCACGTTATAAACACACGCACCTGAAACGTGCGCGTCTACCATTCCGCCACCTGGGCTTGTAACAAGATTCTTAAACTTATTTGTGTTTCAATAAAAAAAAGAGCGGCAAACGAGACTCGAACTCGCGACCCCGACCTTGGCAAGGTCGTGCTCTACCAACTGAGCTATTGCCGCATTCTTTTAAGTCGACTTCCCACTAGAAGCTTTGACTAAATTTTGTCGGGGCGACAGGATTCGAACCTGCGGCCGCCTGGTCCCAAACCAGGAGCGCTACCGGGCTGCGCTACACCCCGCTGCATTCTTCTTTGCTTTATCACAAACACTAAGACTTTTAATATTAAGTGATAACTCATTTCTGAATTGCGAGTGCAAAGTTAAGCAATTATTCTATTCCCACAAATATTTTACAAGAAAAAATCTCAAAAAAACGCATTTTTCTTTACCAAACCAGAAGTTAAGGGTAAATTCACCTTAATATATAAGTATAACTCAAAGAAATATACGACATAAAAGAAAAGAAAAACAAATCAGAAATCCCATAACTCGTAATATGTATTACCTACTCTAGGTATTAGCCATTGAGAAAATAAATAGATCCTAAATAAGATGATCAAACCGATAGCATTCCCCAAAAGCATACAAGACTACCAAAAACAACAAAGAGAAGCTATTATAGCTTCTCTTTTGTACACCCTTAGGGATTCGAACCCTAGACCCACTGATTAAGAGTCAGTTGCTCTACCAACTGAGCTAAGGGTGCAAAAATAAAATGTATATACGTGCATCAAAACTGTACACCCTTAGGGATTCGAACCCTAGACCCACTGATTAAGAGTCAGTTGCTCTACCAACTGAGCTAAGGGTGCTCATTTTGTTTTTGCGAGTGCAAAGGTACTACTTTATTACCAAACTGCCAAAACTTTCTATTATTTTTTACAAGATATTTTTTACTTGACGATCTCAACTTCATATAAGCACAGCCATACTACTTTATCTTGCACACAAAAATACCACCACGAAATAAAAACAAATATTTGAAATTTTTCTATCTGAAACTTCAATTTCAGCTATTTCAACTTGTATCCTGCGCTAAACGCCACAATATGTCTATCAAATACTAAAAACTACTAACAAGTTGATTTTTTACTCTTTCTTTTTCTTATCTTTGCATAAGATAGGCTGCATTCAGCAATAATCAAGCAAGCTTGTATTGCATTCACTTGCACTATCTTTGCATTACAATTAAAATATAAGATACAAAACTTAAGAAAAAGAAAATGAAACCAACATTATTACTTTTGGCTGCTGGTATGGGCAGCCGTTACGGTGGTTTAAAACAGCTTGACGGCTTAGGTCCAAATGGTGAAACTATCATGGATTACTCTATCTATGACGCTATTCAAGCTGGCTTTGGCAAGATTGTATTCGTTATCCGTAAAGACTTCGAAGAGCAATTCCGCACACAAGTATTATCAAAATATGAGGGACATATCCCTACTGAACTCGTTTTTCAAAGCATTGATAATATTCCTGAAGGCTTCTCTGTTCCTGAAGGCAGAGAAAAACCATGGGGTACTAATCATGCCGTACTTATGGCAAAGAATGTTATCAATGAACCTTTCTGTGTTATCAATTGTGATGACTTTTATAGCCGCGATTGTTTTAAGGTAATAGGAAACTTCCTTGCCAACCTACCAGAAGGAGCTAAAAATCAATATGCGATGGTTGGCTTTCGTGTAGGCAACACCTTGAGTGAAAACGGAACGGTATCACGTGGTATCTGTACAACAAACGCCGAGAAGCATCTTGTTGACGTTGTTGAACGTACAAAGATAGAGCGTCGCAACGGAAAAGTACAATATATTGGCGATGAAGGCGAATGGGTTGTTACCGACGATAACACCCCTGTATCTATGAATGTTTGGGGCTTTACACCTGACTATTTCGAATATAGTGAAGCCTACTTTAAAGAATTTCTTTCTGACAAGAAAAACATCGAGAATAAGAAGTCAGAATACTTTATTCCGCTCATGGTAAATAAGCTCATCAACGATGGCACTGCTAGTGTAGAAGTACTTGATACTACAAGTTCATGGTTTGGTGTAACCTACCCAGAAGATCGCGAAAGTGTTGTAACTAAAATACAATCATTAGTAGACGAAAGTGTTTACCCTAGCAAACTTTTCTAACTATAAGCTATTGCAATAAAAAGAATATATCAAAGAACATATCCTTTCGATATGTTCTTTTCCATATAATATTATATGTTTGAACTATTAGAACGGCAAGAGACCGCTCAACTAAAAGAGGCTATCTCTGCTGCCAACAACATTGTTATTTGCGCCCACAAGTCTCCTGACGGCGATGCTATAGGCTCTACCTTAGCGTGGAAGCACTTCCTGCAGCAGCAAGGTAAGCAAAGCGTAAAGGTGTGCTACCCCGATGCCACTCCCGACTTCTTACAGTGGCTTCCTGGCTTTAAAGAAACTCTAAGATACGATAGGCAGACTATACAAGTAAAACAAGCTTTCAACAATGCTGATCTTGTTTTCTATCTCGACTTTGGTCAAAGCTCACGTACTGAAGATATGCAAACAGTATTAGACACTTGTCAAGCACCTATTATCCTCATCGACCATCATCTACAGCCAAAAGGCAATTACCTCCTTCAGGCATCATTTACGCAGCTATCAAGTACTTCAGAAATTATATTCAATCTTATTTACCAACTAGGTGGTTACGATAATATGACAAAGGCTTGTGCCGAATGTATCTATTGCGGTATGATGACTGATACAGGCGGGTTTACTTATAACTCTACCCGACCAGAGATTTTCTCTATTATCAGTTTGCTATTACAAAAAGGCATTGATAAGGACAATATATATAATAAGGTGTTTCATAACTATTCAGAACATGCTTTGCGCCTTCGTTCTCATATCATTTTAAACAAAATGAACTATATAGAAAACCTCCATGCTAGCTATTTCATAATAACCAAAAGCGATCTTCAAAAATTTCACTTTATAAAAGGCGACTTAGAGGGTTTAGTCAATACCCCACAACTCATCAAGGGACTTAAACTTAGCATCTCTCTTCGTGAAGATACAGAAAAGCCAAACCTTATTCTTGTAAGTCTTCGCTCGTCAAATGGTTTTCATTGTCAACCTATGGCAACCAAATTCTTTAATGGTGGAGGACATGCTGATGCTGCTGGAGGCAAACTCCACTGTTCTATGGAAGAAGCCGAGCAAGTTACTATTAAAGCACTGCTTGCATATAGAGGTGAATTAGAAAAGAATTAGAAAATTAGCTCACAAAAACCGTTCATTAACAAAAAAAATACAAAAGCCGCTCTACAATTGTAGAACGGCTTTTTTATATTAAAGTTTGATATATCTTTAGAAGAATAGATAGCGATTATCAACTACATGTGCCTTTAACACTAGATCTTGCATATAGTTACCTACTAGTTGCATTGCTTGTTGAGCAGATTGCTGTTCAAGCTGTGTCTCATTAAACTTAGAACCTGCACGCATAGCCTTCTTTACAACATGGAAAACATATACACCAGCATTACCCTTTACAGGAGCTTTTGAGAACTGACCTTGTGCAGTTGCAGCAACAGCACCAGATAATGCGGGTTCTACTGAACCTACAGCTTGAATAAATGCTGGAGAAGCAAAAGTAATTTGGTTAACAGTAGAAACCTTAGCGCCCTTAGCTTGAGCTGCAGCAATAGAGTTTACACCCTTTAGCTTAGCCATTAGCATTTCTGCTTTCTTATCCTTCATTACTTCACGCTTTAGCATTTCCTTAACCTCAGCATCATCCCAAGGACGATAGCCTTGTTGGTGAATACCATTAAGAGCAAGTACCATCATGTGATCGTTATCGCCTACTTCATAAAGTGGAGAAATATCACCCTGCTTAGCATCAAAGATCCATTTCAAAACATCGCGTGTACCACGAATACCTGCCACATAATGTTCAGCAGTTGTAATACCCTTCAAATCTTTAACTGAATAACCATATTTACCTGCATTCTTTTGAATATCAGCTAAAGTAGTATTCTTAGCTACAAACTCTGAGAATTTGTTGTAAGCAGCTGCACGTGTATCTTTAGAGAAATCAATAGCTTTCTTAATAACAGCAGCTACGGTCTTTGTTTTCATAGCTTTCTTATCAAGCACCTGAAGGATAACATTACCTTGGGTTAAAGCTACGTTCTGCGTAGCGTTTACCTCACCCTTCAAAATTGCCATCAAGAAAGTACGATTATCTTGACCCATGCTAGCAGAACCTTCATATTGTTGTCCTGTCAACCATGTTTTATCTGCTGTCTGACCATAACGCTTAGCAATAGCAACGAAATCGGCTCCACCAGCTAAAGCCTTCTGAATAGAGTCAGCCTTTGCCTTAGCTTCATCAGGAGTGTTTGCAACAACCTGAATCTGACGGAACTGTATAGAGTCAGGCAATTGCTCCTTAGATAGTACACGAATAATGTTTAAAGTATTATCTTGCACGTTTTCAAAAACCCCAGTTGTACCTACTGCCAAAGAATCAATCTTAGATGCAATATCAGGATACTGCTGATAAGCCTTACTGCTTACAGGAATACCAAGATAAGGAATCATACTACCGCTCTTACTTGCAACAGAAGCAACATCTGTAGCAGAAGCCAATTGCTTTTGGATATTGTTCATATCTTTTACAATAGCATTACGATCAGCAGCACTTGCCTTTATTTGAACATCAACATACTTTACATCACGTGTTTCAACAGTCTGACGGAAAGCACCTTTCAACTCCTCATACTTAGCTTTTAGATCCTCATCAGTGATCTTAACATCAGCATCCTTAACACTACTATAAGGAAGAGCTGCAAGCTGAATTTGAGCTTCCTCATTGTTGTCCTTGAAAGCAAGCTTAGCTTCTGCCTTATTAGAAAGCACACAAGAAGCTAGCAATCCTTGATACTTCTGCGCAAGAAGTTGAGAGCGAAGGTTCTTTTCTACAAATAGCCAATAGTTATAAATGCTCTGCATTTGCTCTAGCTGTGGAGATTTTGCAGCCTTAGCCTTATTATAGCTATCAATAAACTGCTTCAACGCATTTACATCGAAACGACCAGTTTGCTGATTAACAAAAGGAGTTTGAGCAAGTGCAGGGTTAGTACCATCATTCAATACATTTTGCATTTCCTGCTCTGTTACTGTTAATCCCACTTTCTTAGCATCAGCTTCTAATACACGATTGCTAACAAGTTGTTGCCATACCTGATCTTTTACCTGATTGAGTTCTTCCTCAGATAAATTATCACGTTGCATTGTTAATTTAATAGCCGACTGATATTCTTCAATCAACTTCTGGAAGTCTTGATTACTGATCTTCTCGCCAAGAATTTCACCCACTTGTGAATGTTGTTCAGCCTTCAAGCCTGAACAAGAGCGGGCACCTTCTTCAACAAGAAAACCAAGCAAGCCTAAACCGATAACTATCATCAGTAAGGCTCCTTTGCTTCTAATTTTTCCTAATGCTGCCATTTTAGATATTTATTTTATTTTTAATTATTATCTTTTCAAAAAGTGCCTACAAAAATACAAACAAAAATACAATTAACATAATTTCTGATGCATTTAATCTTTAGAAAGTACCTTTAATTTAACGAGTTCTATTTTTGTCATAGTCTTTTTTATAATTCGGATTTCATAATTATCAACTTTGACAATCTCGTTTAACTTAGGAAAACTTTGGTAAGTATATAAAACCAATCCACTAAGCGTCATATATTCATCATTCTCTGGAAGATCAAGATCAAACATATCATTAACCTTGTCTATTTCCAAGCGAGCCGACAATAAATACTCGTTATTACCAAGATCTTTAGCTATATATTTGGCACTATCATGCTCGTCTTCTATATCACCAAATATTTCCTCCACAATATCTTCTAACGAAACAATACCACTAGTCCCTCCAAACTCATCTACCACTACTGCTAAACTCTTTTTTTGCAAAAGAAAGATCTTCATAAGATTTTGAGCAGTCATTGTTTCTGGCACAAAAGGCATCTCAAGAATATGCTCCTTCCAAGTTTCTTTATGACGAAAAAGCTCTGACGAATGGATATACCCTTTAATATGATCAATATCATCAGTATAAACTAATATCTTAGAATGTCCGCTCTCGATAAAGCGTTGTTGAAGTTCTTCAGTACTACAATCTTCCTCTACTGCGTTCAGTTCGGTTCGAGGTACCATGCAATCACGCACCTTTGTATCAGAGAAGTCTAAAGCATTCTGAAAGATTTTTACTTCATCTTCTATTTCATCATCGCTCTTTGCATTATCAATAGAACTTTGTACAAGATAATCAAGATCAACCTTCGAGAAAGTGTTAGTATCCCTTTCTTTATCTATCTTTACACCCACTATACGTAAAAGTATATTAGAAATAAATGTAGCAAACTTACTAATAGGCCAAAGAACAACAAAAAAGAGGTAAGCTAGAGGGGCAAAGAAGGTAAGCAAGCGGTTAGGATTACTCTTAAACAATGATTTTGGCACAAACTCACCCGTAAAAAGAATAACAAGTGTAGACAGAAGGGTATCACAAATTACTCTTGTTGCTGGCTCAAAAGCATCAAATAAAGTGGTATCGAAGATCTTAGCAAACAAAATACCATAAATCACGAGTACAATGTTATTGCCTACTAACATCGTAGAAACAAAACCATCTGGGTTTTTATAAAAAACAGATAAACATCGCTGTGCTAGCCCATTTTTTTCCTTATCCATTTCAGCTAACAAACGATTACTTGACACAAACGCTATCTCCATTCCTGAAAAGAATGCAGATAGTATCATGGTAATAACAATTCCTATAATCGAGTCAATATCCACTTATAAGCAAGTTTTATTTTTTAGTTCGGTTAAACACAGGGCCTTTCATGTTATCTTCATGCAGTGTGTCTATAGGAGCAGACGAAGACATGGGGGGCATTGATCCACTGTTCATATTAGGTTCTGCAAAAATACTCCAACCTTTTGGATTTCGGATTTCGTAATCCATCATTTGTTCATCGCTCTTAAACCACGTGCCGCGCATTTCCTTATCTGGTGTCTTTAGATAAGAATAAGTATGCGACCATATTTGATGTTCGCGCTCGTCCCATGTTAGCTGACTACTCCTAAAGACTAACCCATTAGCTGTAAGCACATTTACACGTCCACGAAGCACCCAACGCTGTAGCTGATCATAGTATATTGCAGAGTCGCTTTGAATATATCCTACAACATGTTTCTTTAAGTCGAACTGTGTGAGGAGAATACCTTTATTAAATATCCAGCGAGAAGGGTTACGAAGTTGGTTTACTTCCCACTCTTCAGTTACGATACGATATTTTATCACACCAGAATCGGAAATTAATGTGTTCACACCATAAGTCGTCATTACAGACACCGAATCGCGATCGTGAATGGCAGGTGCAGTATGCTCATGTTCTTGAGAACATGAAAACAATAGCGTGCAAAAGCCACTTACAGCAACCAATAAAAATGCTAAATAATGGAATGAACTTTTCATTAATCCCTATTCTACCTTAAACTTAGCAAACCAACGCTCATTAAAGGTTAATCCAACATTAATACGGAACATATTTTCCTTTATCATACCTGTAACGCTCTGATTAACCCACTCGGCACTAATATTCAACATGCCTCGGTTGCTATAACCATTTGACAAAGGCAATCCAAGCCCAATTGAAGCAGATAGCTCTTTAGGGCCTTCCTTGCCGTTGATCTTTAAATAAGGTGTTGCATAACTTACACCAGCACGAAAGTGCATACGGTTAATGTATCCACGATACTGATCGCCATTGGTATAATCAGCTCCAAGCGAAACCTTATGCCTATCCTTATATTGATTGGTTACTAGCCCATAGCTCGACACACCCTTAGCATTAGTAGTAAACCGCGGTGCTTCTAAGCTCGACCATTTTTGTAGTTGATAATCAATACCTAATTTTAGCTTATTGCTATGATTATACATCAAGCCTGCTCCAAAAGTGTGTGGGATTTTTAAGCCATCATCAATTTTAAACTGTGTAGTATCTGAAATTGCAGTTTGGGAGTTGTTAGAAATAAGCAAGCATGCTGGATTACCATTTAGTTTATGTCCCAATGAATAGGTTGCACCAATGGTAAGCTCATCTTTCTTTGATAACGGAAGCGTATATTGCATTCCTAAATCAAGCTTATAACTTCTTACAGTCGTATTATAACTCTTTGAAAGTGTCTTTACATAAGCATCGCTATAAGTATTTACGACATTGCGTTCTAAGTTTCCCCAAAGATAAGCAATATTAAAACCAAAGGAGAAATTGCGGAAAGGCATATAACCAGCACCTAGATAAACAGCATGAATACCGCCCTTGCCTGAATAGGTATTAGTGTAAGTAGCATTAACCGATGATGTACTTGGAAAAGCATTTACGTTAGCAGTGTTGCTATAATCGTAACCAATGTTTGTGTATGGCACTAAACCAAAACTCACACCAAAATGCTTAAAAGCACGAAAGGAAGCCACAACATACTCAATATCGGCATTTTTTGCATTTCGCTTTGTACCATTTTCATTAAAATTGGTAAGCTGAATACTTAAACCTGCATCAAAGATGAAACTAAGCGAGTCGACCGATGCGTATGAAGCAGGGTTCTGATAGTTCACCTGATTATGTTCATGAAAACCATAAGCCACGCCAGCCATACCACGATTAAAACTTGTAGATTGTGGAGCTATGGTTCCTAAGCCAAACTGACTATATGGAGAATTGGTGCCACTCTGGGCAAATGCGCCAACTGATGACAAGCCAATTAAAGCTAATGCTATTACTTTTTTCATTCTGTTTGTGAGTGCTTTATTATTTACACATTATATACAATGGGTACAAAGTTATGCAAAAAAATTGGTATTGACTGAAACACATTAGTATAATTTGTTTTTTTAAGGCTTTCTTTGGCATACGTAGAGTCAACCAGCAAGTGCAAAATTATAAAACGTGTTTGAAGAACTCGCGTTTTGGTGTAGAAAAGTTTAATTTTTCTCTCGGTCTTTCGTT
>QWCP01000133.1_pt1 | contig 36784 bp, 33 predicted proteins | sample 1972561 | NCBI WGS metagenome assembly QWCP01 (sample SAMN09866705, study PRJNA288562) | Human vaginal metagenome isolate pre4_vaginal, whole genome shotgun... | isolation source: vagina | host: Homo sapiens | place: USA: California
CAACACTAAACACCGAACACATTAGCCAAAACTCATAGACGATACTCAAGAATCTCGCAAAATAAAATCGCCACTTAAGAAAACCCACCAGCCAAACACCAGCCAAAACTCGCGCCACATTAAACAAAATCGCAACTAAAATATATGTACCGCGTGGTGCAATAATGGAGTTATGTTGCTGCATCTTTATTTAGTGCGTCACGGTCAGACGCTATTTAATCGTTACAATCGTCTGCAAGGTTGGTCAAATTCTCCGCTTACCGAAAAAGGTTTGAAGGATGCTGATACGGCTGCAAAAAAGCTGGAAAATGTTACTTTTGCCGCCGCATACTGTTCGGATACTACGCGTGCGCAAATCACAGCTCAGCGTATTCTCGACGTAAACGAAGCAGCTGGTAACGCTCGTCCGAAGCTTGTGAGCGATATGCATTTTCGCGAGCAATGCTATGGCTATTTTGAAGGTCAAGATATGCAAATGGCTTGGTGGGCAGCGGGTGCTCCTCATGGAGCTCACACTTATAATGAAATTGTTGAAAAGTTTGGGCTTGCAGCCACTCGTGACATGCTTAAAGAGGCAGATCCTTTCCACGATGCCGAGTCAGATATTGAGTATTGGACTCGCGTAGAGGAGGGTTTTGCGCTAATTGCTGCAAATGCTTCATTGCATGATGGAGATAATGTTTTGCAAATTTCACACGGAAATACACTTTTGAGTTTGATGCACCGTTTTGCTCCTGCCGGTTACGATTTAAGCGAACGTCCAGCAAATGGAAGTGTAACGCGACTTGATTTTGACACTACTCAGCCCATTGATAATGCCATCACTATTCAAGGCTATAACGAGTAGCTTTTGCTTTTACTTGCTTAAGACATATGCGTCGTTACCGTTCGTTAGTCTTAAGTCATTGCGAAGGGTTGAATACATAGTCTGTTTTGCTGTTATATGAGCTTTCAGCACAGCGAAATCTTAAGCAAAATAGTACAGAAAGAGGTTACGATGAGCGTTGGAGACATAGCTGCTCTTATTGCTGCAATTGCATTTGCTGTGCTTTCAGGCTTTTTGATTTATCCGTTAATCAGATTGGGCAAGTTGTTTGATCAGATTGCGAAAACTGTTAAAGAGTCGGGTGAGCATGCGATGCCTGCAATTGATGAGTCGGTTACAACTATTAAGCAGGTGAATAAAACTCTTGACGATGTAAATGCTGTTTCAGGAGCTACTCGCACAACTGTTACAAATATTGGTGCTCTTACCGACTTGTATGGAGCATTCTTAGGTAAACCAATTGTGAAGATTGCTGCTGCCGGCTATGCACTCAAAGACACAGTTGCTTCTTTCTTTAATAAGCCAACGGTGCCAACTGATTCACATTCTACTGGACGTCACGCTGCAAAAGAATCTTCCGATAGCACTGCAAGCAGGGGTGAGTAATGTTTAAGCGCTTATTTTGGATGTGTGTTGGCATTGTAATTGGTGTACTTGCAGTAACAAAAGCACGTGCTTACGTAAAAGCGAAAATGCCGGATACTGCTCGCAAATTTATGTTTAGTAAAGAGCCGGAAAATATTACTTTGACTACTGTGTTAGGTTTGTTGAAAGATTTTAACGCTAGTCGCAAAAAGCATGAAGCTGAGCTTAATTCGCGTTATGCTCATCGCCGTCACGAAGAATTTTAATGAGGATTTTGTTAAATCTGCTTGCGTTTTATGAGAATGCGAGTTGGAAGAGTTTGTTTAAGTTAGGTATTGAAGTACTATATTGAATGTTTGCATGATTGCGTCGTGCGTCATGCGGCACGATTTCATGTAACATGTGTGTGCTTTTACACATAACTGTTTGATTGAATCTTGCTAAAAATTACACAAGGAGTTCGTACGTATGCGCACAGCAGAAATTGCAAAGCGTTATCTTGACTATTTTGCTAAAAATGGTCATATGGTCGTTCCTTCGGCTTCTCTTATTTCGCCGAACCCAACGACATTGTTTACTATCGCCGGCATGGTGCCGTTTATTCCTTACTTGCTTGGTGAGCAGACGCCTCCTTCGCGCCGCATGGCATCAAACCAGAAGTGCGTGCGTACGCTCGATATTGATGAAGTTGGTAAAACTACTCGTCACGGCACGTTCTTCCAAATGGTTGGTAATTTCTCGTTTGGCGATTACTTTAAGGAAGAAGCAATACATTATGCTTGGGAGCTTTTAACTAGTCCTCAAGATAAAGGTGGATATGGTTTTGATCCAGAAAAGCTTTGGGTAACCACGTACACTGACGACGATGAAGCTCGCGCAATTTGGAAGAACGAGGGCTTTGACCCAGAGCATATGCAAGTTTTCGGTATGGAAGATAACTTCTGGACTACTGGTGGTCCTGGTCCTGGCGGTCCATGCTCTGAAATTTACGTTGATCGCGGTCCTAAGTACGGTCGTGATGGTGGTCCTGCCGCTGACGAATCTCGCTTTATTGAGATTTGGGATTTGGTTTTTGAAAATTACCAGGTAGATAACGTCAAGTCTAAGACCGATTTGCATATTGCTGGTGAGCTTGATCAGAAGAATATTGATACCGGCGCTGGTTTGGAGCGTTTGGCTTACCTTATGCAAGGTAAAGAAAATATTTATGAAACTGACGAAGTTTACCCAGTTATTGAAGCTGCAGAAAAGCTTAGTGGTGTAAAGTACGGAAGCAATGCTGATGCTGATGTTCGTTTCCGCGTTGTGGCAGATCACGTGCGTTCCGCTTTGATGATTATGAGCGACGGCGTGCGTCCAAGTAATGTTGGCCGCGGCTACGTTCTTCGTCGTCTTCTTCGCAGAACTGTTCGCGCAATGCGTATGCTTGGCGTGCAAGACCCAGTTTTGCCAACCCTGTTCCCAGTTTCTAAGGGCGCTATGGAGCCAAGCTATCCGGAGCTTAACGATACTTTCCACGAAGTAAGTGAAGCTGCTTACGGTGAGGAAGATGCTTTCCGCCGCACTCTAGAAAAGGGCACGACTATTCTCGACTTGGCTGTTGAAAAAGCTAAGAAAGAACACAAGGACGACCCTATGGTTGGCGGCGCAGACGCCTTTACTTTGCACGATACTTACGGCTTCCCAATTGAGTTGACTCTGGAGATGGCTGCCGAGCAAGGTGTTAAGGTTGATGAAGCTAAGTTCCGCGAGCTTATGAGCGAGCAGAAAGGTCGCGCTCGCGCTGATGCTTTGAAGAAGCGTCACAATGTGGATGTGAGTGTTTACGACGATATTAAGAAAGAACTTGAAAAGCCAATTGACTTCCTCGGTTACACTGACTTCTCCAGCCGTTCCAACGTTTTGGCAATTGTTGAGGCAGGTAAAGGTTCTGTTAAAAGTGTCACCGCTCCTGCAAACGTTGAGGTTATTCTCGATCGCACGCCATTCTACGCTGAGCGTGGTGGTCAGATTGCAGATCAGGGCGAGATTATTTCCGACGACGGCGCAATTTTGGAAGTTGACGATGTTCAGCGTCCAATCAAGGATTTGATTGTTCACAGCTGCCGTTTGACTGAAGGTACGCTTAACGTTGGCGCTCCTGTAAACACGAATATTGATCAGGTCCGTAGGGCTGCTTTGGCACGAAGCCACACAGCTACACATACTCTTCACAAGGCTTTGCGTGAAGAGCTTGGTCCTCAGGCAACTCAGCGCGGTTCCGTGGTTGATCCAGACCGCTTGCGCTTCGACTTCCAGTGGCCAAAGGCTGTTGATAAGGATGCGCTTTCACGCGTTGAAGCTCGCGTCAACGAGCGTATTCGCGACGATTTGCAGGTTGTTCCTAAGGAAATGCCAATCGACGACGCTTTTAAGCTTGGAGCAATGCACTTGTTCGGCGAAAAGTACGGCGACGTTGTGCGCGTGGTTGAAATCGGCGACGGTTGGAGCCGCGAGCTTTGCGGTGGCACTCACGCTAAGAGCACCGGCAAGATTGGTATGGTCACTATTCTTTCGGAGTCTTCCATTGGCTCTGGTGTTCGTCGTATTGATGCACTTTGCGGCGAGGCAGCGTACGAGTATGGCGCTCGCGAGCACGCTTTAGTTGCTCAATTTGCAGACATGGTGAACGCTCGCCCAGACGAGTTGGTTGAACGTTTGGAATCCTTGCTTAACAAGATGAAGGATTCGGATCGTAAGCTCGCTGCAGTCTATGAGTCTCGGCTCGCTAATTCCGTTCCAGCTCTGATTGAGGCTGCTAAAGCTGCTGCCGGAAACATTAAGTTGGCTGTTAAGAACGTTGGTAACTTTGGTTCCTTCGATACGCTCCGTAAGACGGTGCTCGACGTTCGCTCTCGCCTAGGTGAGGATGCTCCTGCAGTAGTAGTGTTGAGCGGCGTAAACGAGGATGATAAGCCAATGGTTGCTGTGGCCACAAACGAGGCTGCGCGCGGACTTGGAGCTAAGGCTGGTGACTTGGTTCGCATTGCTTCTAAGGTTCTCGGCGGCGGTGGCGGCGGCAAGCCGGACTTCGCTCAGGGCGGCGGTACGGATGCTTCTAAGATTGACGAAGCGTTGGAAGCTGTGAAGCGCCAGTGTCTAAGCTCGCATAATGCGTAGCTATCCGCTTAAAACAGAACGATATAATCTTTACCAAAAGCAGCACAAAATTCATGGTGTGGTTAGGTATTGATTTGGGTGATGCTAGGGTCGGACTTGCTCTTTCCGACCCTGAGCTCACTTTTGCGCACCCGATTGGCAATGTGCAAGTTTTCGGAGATTCTTTTAGAGCTATTGACGAAATTATGAGTCTTATTGAAGAACATCATGTTCGTCGCGTTATTATTGGACTTCCTTTGCAACTTAACGGTTCTGAAGGAAAATCTGCGAAAAAAGCGCGTCGTTGGGGGAAAAATTTAGCTAAACGTATTCAAATAGCACAAAATGATGGTGATTGGGCGCTTTCTTATGTGCCTGATATTGTTTGGAAGGATGAGCGTTTAACAACAGTTAGTGCTCATCGGCAGTTGCTACAAGCTGATTTTTCTACTCGGCAACATCGTCCTATGGTGGATCAGCAGTCAGCAGTGTTGATTTTGCAGTCAGCTCTTGACTCGAATCATGCAGAGTAGCTTTGAAGTGTGTGTAACAGAAGTAGAAATAACAAGAGGAGCATAGCGTGTCTGACAATTTTGACGAATTCTTTGACAAACATGCGCAATGGACTGAGCATGATGGTAAGCCGTCGTCAAAATCAACTCATTCTTCTACTAGCTCATCTTCAACTGCTAGTTCACGCAGAAAAGCAAGAGCTCGCTCTGAAGCAAAAAAACGTAAGCAACGAGCAAAAATAGTTCTAGTTATTCTACTTATATTCGTAGTAGGTGTTGTTGGCTGTGTGGGCTATAGCGCAGTGAAATCGTGGCATTCTGCTCATGATAGTGAAATTGTTGCAGATTGGTCAGGACCTGGTTTTGGATCAGTTGAATTTACTGTTGATACTGGCGAAGGTGCTATTGCTATTGCCGCAAAATTAGTGAAAGCAAATGTTGTTAAGTCACAAGCAGCATTTACTTCTGCTGTTGCAGCAAATAATAAAATCTTGTACCCGGGTATTTACTTATTGAAGAAGCATATGGCTGCCATAGACGTGGTTAATATTCTTTCCGATCAAACAAAAGCAGGTGGCTTCCTTGATGTTCGTGCAGGAGAGCATGCGACGGATATTTTGCAACGTGCTTCAAGTCTATCTGGAATAAGTCTTGACAAGTTTAAGGCAGTTTTAGCAGATGGTGTTGCTGGCATTTTGCCTCCTGAAGCCCATGGCAATGTTGAGGGTTGGCTTGAGCCTGGAGTCTATAATGTAAAGTCTATGAAAAGTGCAGAAGATATTCTTGCTGCAATGATCAAAAAGCGCATTTCTAAGCTTGATTCGCTTGGTATTCCTCAAGGTGATAATCGTGAGAGAGCGTTGATAATCGCTTCAATCGCTGAAGCTGAAGTGAATAATCGTGAATATTACGGCAAAGTTGTGCGCGTAATACTTAACCGTTTGGCAAAAGATATGCCACTTGGCATGGATTCTACTGTTGCTTACGGTGCAGGAGTAAAGCCTCTAAAGATTACGCAAGCGATGCTTGATGATGCTCATAATCCGTATAACACGCGTATTCACAAAGGTTTGACGCCTACACCTATTGGTATTGCTGGAGACGATGCGCTGCTTGCTACTCTTAAGCCTCAGGATGGATCGTGGATTTACTTTGTAACTACGAATTTGAAAACCGGTGAAACAAAGTTTACGGATAACGAAAAAGAATTCTTACAATTCCGCGACGAATATAAGCGCAACAATCCTGAAGGTAATTAAAATAAAGATTATTTTTTGGTTTGGCGCTCCAAACGCGAGAAGAGTTTTCCACGTTTGGAGGGTTTTAACCACATATATGTGTTGAGGTTGTAACAGTTTTGCAAGTTTTCGTAATCTGCTTTAATGAATCAATTAATTAGTACGATAATATCGCTGCTGCCAACAATCGCATGCTTAATTTCAGTTTGCATAACGGATATAAAAAGTCGCGTAGTTCCAAGACTTTGGATTATTATTGCGCTATTTTTTCAATCTTTTGCGAATCTTATATATTCGATTATTTGGTTTAGAAATATTAGTGCGCTGATGTTAGGATGGATTTCTTGCGTAATTATTTTTGCAATTTACTGGATTATGCAAAAAATTTCAGCAAAAAATGCTATCGGCTTCGGAGATATTACAAGCGCGGTAATGATTGCGCAAGCCTTAGTATTATTCGGCTTTGACTGCTTAATTTACTGGTTTGCTTTAGTTGGAGTAGTTGGCTTAGTTTGGCTTTTAGCATGGAAAATTTACTGCAAAATCCGCATGCCAGCTAAAGCATCAATACCATTCGTACCGGTAGAAGCAATATCTGCCTTACTTGCAGCATTGCTGTCAATCACAACCCACTCAATACTCGGTAGTTAGTAGAGTAAGTAGTTAAACGCGTAAATGAGTTAAGAATGGAGAATAGCATGCTGAGATGGCAAACGGCAGGGGAGTCGCACGGTGAAGCATTAGTTGCCATGATTGAAGGTTTGCCGGCTGGTGTGCGCGTAACGAGCAACGATGTTGTTGCGGAGCTTGCGCGTCGTCGCCTTGGTTATGGCAGAGGTGCCAGAATGAAGTTCGAGCAAGACAAAGTGCGGCTTCTTACTGGAGTTCGTCATGGGGTAACGCTTGGTTCACCGATTGCTGTGGAAATTGCGAATACAGAGTGGCCAAAGTGGACGGAAGTAATGAGCGCGGATCCTTTGGATTATGAGATTTCAAAAGAAGGGCGAAATGCGCCACTTTCTAGACCGCGTCCAGGGCATGCGGATTTAACTGGCATGAGAAAGTACGGTTTTGATGATGCTCGCGAGGTTTTGGAACGTTCAAGTGCTAGGGAAACAGCTTCGCGAGTGGCTTTGGGTGCCGTGGCTGCTGCATTTTTGGAACAAGCTTTAGGTGTGCGCACTGTTGCGCATGTTGTTGGCATCGGTGGTGTATATGCTAACAAAAGTTTAGGTTTACCAACACCTGACAATATTGCTGATTTGGATGCTTCCCCAGTTCGCACTCTCGATAAAGATGCTGAAGCGCGAATGATTGCTCGCATTGATGAAACAAAAGCGAATGCGGATACGCTCGGTGGAGTCGTGGAAGTTCTCGCATATGGAATGCCTGCAGGAGTCGGTACGTATGTGGAGTCAGATCGCCGCTTAGATGCAGCGCTCGCGTCAGCGCTTATGGGAATTCAGGCTATTAAAGGTGTGGAAATCGGAGACGGCTTTGCAGAAGCGGATCGCCCTGGATCGGCTGCTCACGACGAAATAGTAACAGACGAAAACGGTAAAATTAAGCGTCTTACTAATCGCGCTGGTGGTATTGAAGGTGGCATGTCAAACGGCGAAATTATTCGCGTGCGTGCTGCAATGAAACCAATTCCGTCTATTCCACGTGCTTTGCGCACAGTAGACGTGCTTACTGGCGAAGCTGCTCAAGCTATTAATCAGCGTTCTGATTTTACTGCTGTGCCAGCGGCTTCCGTAGTTGCAGAAGCAATGGTAAGACTTACTTTAGCGAAATATGCTTTAGAAAAATTCGGTGGAGATAGTATCGAAGAAACTAAGCGCAATGCTACTCAATATGTTCAGTCTTGGAAAGAGCACATGCGGTGAATGTAAAAGCGGTGAATGTGACCACAGTAGGCGAGAATAAAATGCCGTTAGCTGTTATCATTGGCATGCCTGCAGCTGGAAAATCGCGTGTTGGTCGTGAAGTTGCGCACATCATGCATCTGCCTTTTTACGATACTGATACCATGATTGAGCACAATATTGCTATGTCAATTACGCAATATTTCGAGCAATATGGTCAAGAGGCTTTTCGTAAAGTAGAAGCTCGCGTAGTGCGCGACATAATTTTGGGAAATCAAGCTGCGGAAGGCATTGTGGCACTTGGCGGTGGTGCTCCTATTCGTGAAGAAACGCAAGAAGTTTTGCGAAAATACATGAATTTGGGTGGTCGTGTTGTTTATTTACAAGCAAACGTAAAAGAAGCTGTTGAACGCGCGAGTTGGAATAATAATCGCCCAATGCTTATCGGTGACGATGCTGAAAAACGTTGGATGGAATTATTTGAGCAGCGAGATCCAATTTTTAGAGCAGTATCAAATATTCATATGCCAACAAAAGGCTCTACGCCATACATGGCTGCAGAAAAATTAAGGAGCATGATTATGCAACGCATAGTGCATGTTACAGGCGAAGCGATTGAACCCTACGATGTGCGAATTGGTGACGGCGCAATGCATCTTTTGCCGCAGATGCTTGGGACTAAGCCAATGCGAGTAGCACTTGTTCACACGCAGCCAGTTCAACGTCACAGTGACAAGGCGCGCGCTATTCTGCGCCAAGCAGGTTATGAAGTTTTTGACATGCTTGTTCCGGATGCGGAAGCCGGAAAAACTATGAAAGTTGCAAGTGGACTTTGGGCGCGACTTGGGGATGCAGGTTTTACTAGATCCGACGCAATTGTTGGCTTAGGCGGCGGCGCTGCAACGGATGTAGCTGGTTTCGTTGCAGCAACCTGGATGCGTGGAATTCGTTATGTAAACTGCCCTACTTCGCTTCTTGCAATGGTTGACGCATCTACGGGCGGTAAAACTGGTATTAATACGGATGCTGGAAAGAATCTAGTTGGCAGTTTTTATACTCCAGCTGGCGTTTTAGCAGATACTTCTACGCTTGCAACTCTTCCAAACGATATTCTTATTGAAGGTTTGGGAGAGGTTGCAAAATCTGGGTTTATTCGTGACGGCGAAATTTTAAAGATTCTTAGCGACTCCCATAATGCCAGACTTTTGCGTGAGTTTAATGGCAATCAGCTAGAAAATAATACTGAGCTTCAAAATCTTATTGTGGAACTTATTGATCGCACAGTTCGTGTGAAAGCATATCATGTATCGAGTGACTTAAAAGAACAGGGTTTGCGTGAGTTTTTGAATTACGGACATACTTTAGGTCATGCGATTGAGCAGATTGAACATTTCCGTTGGCGTCATGGAAACGCAGTTGCTGTTGGCATGGTTTTTGCGTCGGAGCTTGCGCAAATTTTGGGATATTTGGATGCGGAAGACGTTGCATATCATCGTTCGCTTTTAGATTCGCTCGGATTACCAACTTTGTGGCAGTATGGAGAAGATGTTGAATCGGCGTTTGAGCATGTGCTTAATCTTATGCATCGCGACAAAAAAGCGCGCGGCAATATGTTGCGATTTGTAATTTTAGATGGTATTTCAAATCCTATTCATCTTGACAATCCTCCTAGTGAAGCGGTTCAGGAAGCGTTTAGACGAGTTTATCAGCAAAATTAATGAATCTTACGAGGTAATAATGGAAAATCATCAGCTAAAAAAAGTGCTTGTAGTAAACGGACCGAATTTAGGTCGTTTAGGTGTACGTCAGCCGGACGTATATGGTAGTGAGAATTTTGAAACCTTGCGCGAGTATTGTGAACAATGGGGTACGGAGCTTGGTTTCAAAGTAGAAGTGTGCCAAAGTGACGACGAAGCACAAATGGTTCACTGGATGCACGAAGCTGCCGATACTCATACGCCAGTTGTGATGAATCCTGCTGCCTTTACACATTACAGTTATGCGCTTGCGGATGCGGCTCACATGGTGTTGGATGCAGGCGTACCACTTATGGAAGTACATATTTCTAATCCTGCTGCGCGTGACGCTTTCCGTAAAATTAGTGTAATTAGTCCTGTTGCAACTGGCACTATTACCGGCATGGGATTGTATGGCTACAAGCTTGCTTTAGAAGCCGTTGCACATCTTGTTTGATTTTGTTCGATTTTTTGCGAATCAACACCCGCGTCGAGGCTCGAAGATACCATGGAGTTCCATGGTTAGAAGCAAACATGGTAACTCTCAGGAGCATATTACAAAGCATATTTTTGTCACTGGTGGCGTTGTTTCGTCCCTTGGAAAAGGTCTTACCGCATCTTCGTTAGGCCGACTTTTACGCAGTCGCGGATTGCATGTATTACAACAAAAACTCGATCCTTATATCAATGTTGACCCGGGCACAATGAACCCATTCCAGCATGGTGAAGTCTATGTGACGGAAGATGGTGCAGAAACAGATCTCGATATTGGTCATTATGAACGATTCCTCGATGTTTTCTTAAGCCAGAAAGCGAATGTAACTACAGGTCAGATTTATCAATCTGTGCTTCGTAAGGAGCGCGCTGGTGAATATTTGGGCCAGTGCGTGCAAGTTATTCCGCATATTACTGGCGAAATTAAGTCGCGTATGCGCGCGCAAGCTTCCGACGATGTTGACGTGATTATTACAGAAATCGGTGGCACTGTTGGCGATATTGAATCCCAGCCGTTCCTTGAGGCTGCTCGCGAAGTTCGCCGCGATTTAGGTCCTGAAAACTGCATGTTTGTGCACGTTTCTTTAGTGCCTTATATTGCTGCAGCCCACGAATTAAAGACTAAGCCAACTCAGCATTCTGTGATGATGCTTCGTCAGCTTGGCATTTCTCCAGATGCGCTTGTTTTGCGTTCGGATCGTCCGCTGAATCAAGGCATTAAAGACAAGATTTCGCTTATGTGCGATGTTGATGCTGAAGGCGTTGTGAACTGCGTTGATGCTCCAAGCATTTACGATGTGCCGAAGATTTTGTTCAACGAGGGCTTGGACGCTTACGTTGTGCGTGAGCTTGAGCTTCCATTCCACGATGTTGATTGGAACGAGTGGGAAGATTTGCTTGAGCGCGTGCATCATCCGAAGCATGAGCTCAACATTGCAATCGTTGGAAAGTATATTGATTTGCCAGATGCATACCTTTCCGTTACTGAGGCTATTAAGGCTGGCGGTTTCGCAAACTGGGCTAAGGTAAATGTGCGCTGGGTTGCTGCCGACAAGTGCGAAACTCAAGAAGGTGCGGCTGCAGCTTTGGATCAAATGGACGGCATGGTTATTCCAGGCGGCTTCGGCATTCGCGGTATTGAAGGTAAGATTGGCGCGCTCCGTTACGCTCGCGAGCACGGCTTACCAACACTTGGTCTTTGCCTTGGCTTGCAGTCCATGGTTATTGAGTACGCTCGTCACGTGCTTGGGCTTGAGGATGCTAATTCCACTGAGTTTGAGAAGGATTGTGGTGACCCAGTAATCGCAACTATGGAAGAGCAGAAGGATATTGTGGCTGGTAAGGGAGATATGGGTCACACAATGCGACTTGGCTCTTATCCTGCAACGCTTGAAGAAGATTCTATTGTTGCTGAGCTTTACGGCACGACACATGTTACTGAGCGTCACCGTCACCGTTATGAAGTGAATGTGGCGTATAAGGATCGTTTGCGTGAAGCCGGTTTGCGTATTAGCGGTCAAAGCCCAGATGGTAATTTGACTGAGTTTGTGGAGCTTCCAAAGGAAGTTCACCCATTCTACGTAGCAACCCAAGCTCATCCAGAGTTTAAGTCTCGCCCAACTAAGCCTCATCCACTGTTTGCTGGCTTGGTTGCGGCGGCTCTTGAGCATCAAGCAGCTGCTCAAAATAGCAAGGCAGATAACTAGTCTTAAGTATGTAAACATAAGCGGTAAAACTTAGAATCCTTAAGTTTTGCCGCTTTTGTTTTATGAGATTGTGATAAACATTACGTTTTGCGTGTAACACAGCTATACCACGAAATCGCATTACGCGGTAACCTTAGATAGGTAAGTAATGTGAGTAGGGAGAGCGTAAGAGTGATGCTTACGGGGGCAGCTTTTGCGAATTGATGCGCATGATGATGCGCACAGTGATGCGCACAGTGATGCGTTATGTGTGGAGGTGTTATAGACGTTATGGGCGTTATAGAAAATAATGATCATGATTCATTAAAAAATAAAGCTGCAGACGTTGAAATGAGCCAGTATGTGGCAGATCGCGCTCGCGTTAATGAGGATAAAATTCGCCAGGACGAGCAAATCGTTGCTGAATTTGGCGAGTACAATTACGGCTGGCATGATTCGGATGCTGCAGGTGAGGCTGCAAAGAAGGGTATTGACGAGTCGGTTGTTCGCGCAATTTCTGCCGACAAGAATGAGCCTGAATGGATGCTAAATCTTCGTCTGCAAGGCTACCGTGCATTTTTGCAAAAGCCGATGCCGGATTGGGGAGTAGATTTAAGCGGTTTTGACGCTGACGATTTTAAATATTATGTGCGTCCGGTTCACAATCAAGCGAAAACTTGGGATGATTTGCCAGAAGATATTCGCAAAACTTACGATCGTTTAGGCATTCCGGAAGCTGAGAAAAAGCGTTTAGTTTCTGGCGTTGCAGCACAGTATGAGTCGGAAGTTATTTACAATTCGATTCGTGAAGATTTAGCAGCTCAAGGCGTAATTTTTGTTGATACGGATACAGCAGTGCAAAAGTATCCAGAGCTGGTAAAAAAGTATTTTGCAACTGTGATTCCGGTAGACGACAACAAGTTTGCGGCTCTGAACACTGCGGCTTGGAGTGGTGGCTCGTTCGTGTACGTTCCAAAAGGTGTTCATGTGGATATTCCTCTTCAGGCTTACTTCCGCATTAATACGCCGAATATGGGTCAGTTTGAGCGTACGTTGATTATTGCAGACGAAGGCTCGTACGTGCATTACGTTGAAGGTTGCACGGCTCCGATTTATTCCACGGATTCTCTTCACGCTGCAAACGTTGAAATTGTTGTGGAAAAGCATGCGCGCGTGCGATACACAACTGTGCAAAACTGGTCAAATAACGTGTATAACTTGGTAACTCAGCGAGCTTACGTGCGCGAAGGTGGCACAATGGAGTGGGTTGACGGCAACATTGGCTCCAAAGCTACTATGAAGTATCCTGCTTGTATTCTCGCAGAGCCGTATGCAAAAGCAGAAACTATGTCTTTGAGCTTTGCTGGCTGTGGCCAGTATCAGGATACTGGTGCGAAAATGATTCATTTGGCTCCGCACACGAGTTCAACGATTGTTGCGAAGTCGATTTCGCGCGGCGGCGGACGTTCAGCTTACCGTGGTCTTGTGAAGATTATTAAAGGCGCGAAAGGCTCTAGTTCTTCGGTTGTGTGCGATGCTTTGCTTGTTGACGATTTTTCTAGGTCCGACACTTATCCGCATGTTGATGTGCGCGAAGATGACGTTTCGATGGCTCACGAGGCTACTGTTTCCAAGGTTTCCGAAGATCAGCTTTTCTACTTGATGAGTCGTGGGCTTGAAGAAAAAGAGGCTATGGGCATGATTGTGCGCGGCTTTGTGGAGCCGATTAGTCGTGAGCTGCCAATGGAGTACGCACTTGAGTTGAATCGCTTAGTTGAGCTGCAAATGGAAGGATCCGTTGGCTGATGAGCGAGATAGCAAGTAGTGAAAATATGGAAGATACTGGGTTTAAAAATACTATGTCTGAAAATATTACTGATTCTAAAAACTCTTCTGCGCGTAAGGAAATTACTATTCCTGTAGCAGATCCTAATGATCCGTATGCGGTTCCTGCCGCAATGCCTTCTAGTGCCGATAAATCCGTGCGCTCGTTCAATGTGGAAGATTTTGCGATTCCAACTCGTAAGCAGGAAGATTGGCGATACACTCCAGTTGAGCGAATTCCCGAGTTTTTCGAGCGTTTCGAGCCTTCTAATAGTATCCAAGTAACGCTTGAAGGCGTTGACGGAGCCGCTTTGGATGATTCTTACGTTGGAAGCGACGGTTCCGTAAGTTTGCAAGTAAAGCCGCAAAACGAGGCTCCTCACACCGACATGAAACCTTCTGATCGCGCGGCTGCAGTCGCATGGAATGCGGCGAAGCAAGCGCACGTACTTCACGTATCTGGCGAAATCAAAAAGCCAATCGTGCTGAAAATTCAGGGTAATCTCGTAAATAGCGCAAATGAAAACGCTGTACAGTCGCTTGACGCACTGCACTTAGTAATCGAAGCTGACTCTCGCTCGAATGCGGATATTATTATCGAACATACCGGATGCGCGAAACTTGCTGAAGGTGTGGAAATTATCCTCGGAAAGCACGCGCACGTTTCTACTACCTTTATTCAAGAGTGGGATTCGGGCAGCAAACACGTTGGAAATCAGCGTATTCACGTGGGTGAAGGCGCTTCGCTTCGCCACACAATGGTCACTCTTGGCGGAGATGTTGTGCGCATTCGCATGGATCAGGATTTTGGCGGCGAACAGGGCGATTTGAACATGCTTGGCATGTATTTTGTAGATCCTGGCGAGCATGTTGAGCACCGCACAATGGTTGTGCACAATTATCCAGAATGCAAGTCCCGAGTCGTGTACAAGGGCGCTTTGGAAGGAAAGGGCGCGCATTCGACTTGGGTTGGAAACGCGCTTATTAAGCCGGAAGCTCCTGGCACAGATTCGTACGAGTTGAACCGTAATTTGGTGCTTACTCCTGGCGCAATCGCCGATTCTGAGCCGAATTTGGAAATTGAGAACGGCAATATTATTGGTGCCGGTCACGCAAGTTCAGTCGGTCGATTTGACGACGAAGAGCTTTTCTACTTGCAGTCTCGCGGAGTTAGTGAGATTGAGGCTAGAAAGCTTGTTGTGCGCGGATTCTTTAACGAGCTTATTGAAGAAATTGGCGTTCCGGAAATTGTTGATCACTTAATGAAGGCTATTGATCGCCGTCTTGCAAGAACGGAAGAATAGGAGAAAAACATGTCAACTTTGGAAATTAAGGATTTGTACGCTTCTGTAGAAACAAAAGAAGGTCGCAAGCAAATCTTAAAAGGCGTAAATCTTACAGTTCATTCTGGCGAAACGCACGCAATCATGGGTCCTAACGGATCTGGAAAATCTACTCTTGCCTACACTTTGGCAGGTCACCCAAAGTATGAAGTCGATTCTGGTCAAGTACTTCTCGACGGCGAAGATATTTTGAAAATGACTCCTGACGAGCGCGCAAAAGCTGGATTATTCCTCGCAATGCAATACCCAGTAGAGGTACCGGGCGTATCTATGACGAACTTTCTTCGCACTGCAAAAACCGAAGTAGATGGCAAGGCACCATCTTTAAGAAGCTGGGTGAAAGAACTCAGCGAGGCTATGAAAAAGCTTCGCATGGATCCAAAATTTGCGTCACGCTCTGTAAACGAGGGCTTCTCTGGCGGCGAAAAGAAGCGCGCGGAAGTTTTGCAACTAGAGCTTTTGAAACCAAAGTTTGCAATTTTGGACGAAACTGATTCCGGACTCGACGTTGACGCGCTTCGAATTGTGTCGGAAGGTGTGAATAGAGCCAAAGAAAACACCGGTTTGGGTATTATGATGGTCACGCATTATACGCGAATCCTCAAGTATATTAAGCCGGATATCGTGCACGTTTTTGCGCAAGGTCACTTTGTAAAGACGGCTGGTCCGGAGCTTGCGGACGAGCTGGAAGAAGAAGGCTACGACAAGTACTTGCCGGAAGGTGCAACCGAGTCGGCACTGGCTTAAGCGCAGTTTAAGTACAGTTTAATCTATCTGTATATTTGTAAAAATAGCGTAAAAATAACGTAACAATAACGGTTTAATATGGCTACAGAAAATATTATGCGAGAATTTAGCGATTTGCGCTCGCAGTTTCCGATTTTACGTCGCACAGTTCACGGCACTTCGCTTCACGATACTGTGCACGGAAAACCCTTGATTTACTTGGATTCTGCAGCAACTTCGCAAAAGCCGCAAGTTGTAATCGACGCCGAAAAAGAGTTTTACGAAACAATTAACGCTGGTGTACACAGGGGAGCGCACGAGTTGGCTGCACTTTCGACGGTTGCTTTTGAACAAGCGCGTGCGAAAGTTGCGTTGCTTGTTGGGGCGTGTGCAGATGCTGGTAGCGAGGAAATTGTTGTTACTCCGGGCGCTACAGGCGCGCTGAATCTTCTCGCAACTGCTATTGGTAACGCTAGTGCGAAGGCAAAAATCTGCAAAAAAGACAGTGCTGATTTAGCTGATTCTGCAGACTCTACCGATTCTAAGCGTGCTTTCCACCAAGATTTCGCGCTTCGAGAAGGTGACGTAATAGTCGTATCTCGCGCGGATCATCACTCTGTTTTGCTGCCATTCCAAGAGCTTGCTCTTCGAACTGGCGCTGAGCTTCGCTGGATTGACGTAACAGAGGACGGCCGCGTGCGCACGGATGAAGATTATTTGCGAACAATTATTGACGAACGTACAAAAATCGTTGCAGTTACGCATATTAGCAACGTTACTGGTGCTATTACGGATGTTTCGTCGATTTGCAAGCGCGCTCACGAAGTTGGTGCGATTTTTGTGCTCGACGCATGCCAGTCAGTGCCGCATATTCCGGTTGATTTTCACGCGTTAAACGTTGATTTTGCAGCATTTAGTGCGCATAAAATGTACGGTCCTACGGGAGTTGGATTCTTGTATGGTCGCCGTGAGCTTTTGAACGCTCTTCCGCCGGCGAATTTTGGCGGTTCAATGGTGGAGCTTGCGTGGCTTAACAAGCCAGCGCAATACATGGATGCGCCTTACCGTTTTGAAGCTGGAACTCAGCCGGTTGCGCAAATGGTTGCTGCTGGCGTTGCAGCGGATTGGTTGCGCGCGGTGGGCATGAACCGAGTTGCAGAGCATGAGCAGGAAATTGCTGCAGAATTGCTAACATTGCAGGATGTTCCGGGCGTTCGCGTTTTGGGGCCAACTGATTTAGAGAATCGAATTGGCACGGTTGCTTTTGAAGTTGAAGGCGTACATCCACACGATGTTGGACAGTTTTTGGACGCTCAAGGTATTGCGATTCGCGTTGGGCATCATTGCGCTCAGCCTATTCACCGTCATTTTGGCGTGTATGCTTCAAACCGCGCTTCTGTTGGCGTTTATAACACGATTGACGAAGCTCGCGCGCTTGTTGAAGCAGTGTCCCATGTTCGCGCCTACTTTGGCGCATAATATTGTTAGCGAGCGAGTTGGAAAGTTAGCGAGTTAGCCAAGCGAATCGGCGAGTCAGCATGCATTGTTTTATTTAATAGCTTTATGCCTTGTTTCTTTTAATATGCCTTTTTTAAAGTCAGACCACGAACCAAAAAATTTTTCATCTGTCTTTGTTATGTGTTTATTTTCGTATTTGAGTTTTGTAAGTTCTACCATGCAAATGTAATCTGCTATTTGTGCTAGACGATACTGTGATTGTTTTGCGTATCTGTATATGGTCGCATTTTTTGACAAACTATATTCCATTGCTTTGTGTATTGCATTAACTATTGATTGCTGACCATTGTCATAGTATATTTTTATTTTTTCATATTGTTGCATATATTCCATATTGTCGAATAAAAAATTAATTAAATCTTTGCGCATTGCCGCAGACAATTGACTTGTTGATTCGTATTTTCTGTTTGTGTATACAAAAGTATGGTAATGAATTTCAACGTGCCTGAAGAATATTCTAAATGATTGCAATAATTTTTTTCTTGTAGACATGTCTAAACATTTATAATTATCTTTTTTGTTCATAAGAGGTGAAGCATGAAAGGGTATATTAGGAAGTAGTCTTTGTTCGAGTGAGTTTTCGTAAAGTTTTATTGAATAATCTAAATTATTTGATTGATCATGAAGTACGATAGTTAGTATGTAATAATAGTCTGATAAATTATCGCTGCCTGATTCGTCTATGAATATGCTAAGTTCTCTCATGCTTTCCCCAACTTTTTGACTTATAACCCAACTACACGGATAAGTAAGTAAAACAAAAGCCGGGGAAAACGTCCCCGGCACTTGGAAGCCTTTACAAAAGACCTCTTATAATTGTATCACATATACGACACTATTAAATACTTATTTTCTTGCGGCTATTACTACGATTGTTTAAAAATAATATTTGAAATAATTGAATTTGAAAATATAAAGCATAAACTTGTGAAGTTGATATGTTATTGAAAAAAGTTGTTGAGTTTTCTAATGATGAATCGTTTATTAAAAAATAAGTGATTAAATATTGTTAGCGAGCGAGTTGGAAAGTTAGCGAGTTAGAAAGTAGGTAAGGAGTGCGTATGTTTGATATGGGTTTTGGTGCGGGCGCTGGTTTTGGTGCGGGCGCTGGTTTTGGTGCAGGTGCTGGTTTTGGTGCAGGTGCTGGTTTTTCAGATGCGTCTGGTGACGGCTTGGAAAGCATGTATCAAGAAGTGATTTTGGATGCTGCGCGAAATCCGCATGGCAAAACTCATTTTGAAAGCACGGATGCGCTCGCACAAGCGGAACTGCAGGAAGAATCTCAAGAATCTGCTGAAAAGACAGAAAATGCAGAATCTGCTAAAGCTACAGAAAATGCAGAATCTGCTGAAATCACACTAAATAATACTCACGAAAGTTGCGCTGTTGCATCTGGCGAAAACTCTGCTTTAGGCCAATCGCACCAATTCAACCCAACTTGCGGCGACGAAGTCACCATGCGTGTGGAACTTTCAAATAGCGCGAACCTAAAAAACCCAATAATTTCAAGCGTTAAGTGGGACGGTCACGGCTGCTCAATTTCGCAAGCAAGCCTTTCGATGATGGTTAATCTGGTCGAAGGAAAGTCGGTTGACGAAGCGTTGCGATTAGACGCGCTCTTCCACAAACTTATGGAATCTCGAGGCGTAGGTTTGCAAAACGAAGAGGACGAAGATGCGCTGGAAGACGCAATGGTTTTGCAAGGCGTATCGCGCTATCCGATGCGAATCAAGTGTGCGCTTTTGGCGTGGGAAGGCTTAAAAGACAGCATTGCAAAGGCTTCACAAAACTTAAATCCGCAAATTCTTGGCAGCTTGTAAAATCGAACTTTGGTACAAGCAAAGCAAGGAATATTATGGTAGAAAATCAATCGGCAATTGATGTGCAAGCGGCATCTAAGGAAACGCAGCCAGCTCCTTTAAGCGCGAACGATATTGGCAGGGTTACCGAAGAAGATATTAAGGAATCGCTTCACGATGTTGTCGATCCGGAATTAGGCATTGATGTTGTTGATTTAGGTCTTGTTTACGGCATTGAAATTGACGAGCTGGGTCGCGCGATTATTACCATGACGCTTACAACTCCAGCTTGCCCGCTTACTGATTTGATTGAGGACGAGTGTGCGAATGCGCTCGCAGGTTTGGTGGAAGAGTTTCGCATTGATTGGACGTGGAAGCCACGCTGGAGCGTTGAAAACATTAATGAAGACGGTCGTGCGCAGCTTGAGGCGCTTGGATACAATCTCAACAGTTTGCAGGCGAGTTTTGCAGCAGGTGCTGTTGGCGGTGCTGGTTTGATGGGCGCTGATGATATGAGCGCTGGTATTCCGCCAACTGTGTGACTTGGATTATCTTAACGTTCGTTTTTAGTGTTTTTCTTAATATCGGTATAAACAAGTGGAAATTATGAGCGCAGAAATTAAGGCAGTGAGTGCAAACGGAATTTGCGATATTTCCGATATAAATAATGTGCGCGAATCTGCTTCGAGAGAAATCACTGACGTTGTTTTTGACTTGCAGCTGCTAGTGGATTGGGATGCGCGCCGCACGCTGGCTGCAGATTATCCGGATTTTATTGGGGAAGTGCTTTTTAGTTTCGAGCCGGAATGGGGATTTGAGTTTCACGAGTCGTTGCGCGAGGCTGGGTGGAGTAGAAGTCGCGCGTTGACTTCATTTGATGAGCATCACGGGCCGGCAGTTACGTGGCTATATCGTTTGTATTTTGAGCGTTTCGAGTGTGGTTTTGTGGGCGAGCGCGCGGATGCTTCGGCTGCGGCGCGCGAGTTGATTGCTAGCGACGTGCGCGTGTGGGCGTTGGGTAATGCTTCTAGCGATTGGCTTAACTGCGCGCGAAAAACTTGCCCAATACTCGGCGAGCTTAACGGCGTTTGTGCATCTTACGAATCGCATTTGCGCAAACCCGACGTAATGCTTTACCGCGCGTTTTTGCAACAAGCCGGTCTTTCCGCTGCCTCCACGATTTTCCTCGAAGGTGACTCTCGCGCCGCTTCTGCGGCGTCGCTGCTTTATTCTTAAGCTGCATCTTAAGCTGTTGTTTTTCGTTACTGGTGCAGTATCAGTATGCAGTTTGCGTTCGCACGCTTTGACCGAGCTTGAAATCATTGGGATTTCAAGCTCCTTCAAAGCGTGATTTGGCTCAATTGTGAAGCACGGGGTGCTTCACATGCCAAATCAACCGAACGGCTATCAATAGCCGTGAGGAATACGCGCTCGCTTACGAAACTCGCGTTGGAAGTCCACCGGACTTCCAACTTAAGCGAGTTTCCGCTCCGAGTTGCCTTCGTGCGCTAAATCGCAGCGCTCAGGCAGGTCGTCGCGCGCGCTCAGTCGAATCTAAATTATTGCTATGGGTCTATAGGTAACTTTTACTTGCATTCTATAAATTTTTATTTAATGTTACCAGATTTACAAAACTGCAAACATTCGTTAAAATACAAATTATAAGGAGGTGAGATTATGCAAAATAACATGAAGAATATGCAGTTTATATCAATAGAAGTTCTTAAATCGCATGGGTATTCTCTGTACAAAATAAATCAGTTTGTAAAAAGTGGCAATCTTGAACGTATTAATCGTTCATATTATGAGAACTTGGAATATAACGGAGAAATTGATGATTTTTATGCAGTTCCAGCGTATTCTCAAAATAAAGGTGTAATTTGTCTAATTAGTGCAGCTTCTTATTACGGGCTTACTACAGAAAAACAAGTATCAATAGATGTTGCAATCCCTAGAGAATCTCGTATACCTAAGTGTATTAATTGTGCAGGGATGGAATTTTATCGTTTTTCAAAGCAGAGATATGAAACAGGAATAAGAAAAATTGAGGTTGGAGAGAATTATTTTTATATTTATGATATAGAAAAAACTGTTTGTGACATCATTTTTTATCGCAACAAACTTGGTTTTGAACCTGCAATTGAAATTCTACGAAATTATCTCAGCATGAAAAATAGAAATATTAATAAACTGATGAAATATGCAAAATTGCTTAGAATTGAATCATTTATGAAACAAATATTGGGGGTTATGATATGAAAAATGCTAGTTCAATCAAAGATAGGCTCGCGAATTACTCAAAGAAAAATGACAAACTGTTCAGTGATGTATTAAATGTTTATGTTTTAGAGCGAGTCCTTTTTCGTATATCCAAATCTAATTTTGCTGACAATTTTACGCTAAAAGGAGGAATACTTCTTTATGGACTATATGAAAACAGTTTTACGCGTGCGACTACTGATATTGATTTGCTTGCTAAGAATATTTCAAACAGTAAATCTAAATTGAAAGATGTTTTCTCGCAAATATTATCTATTAAAACTGATGATCCTATTAAGTTTGATATAGATAATTTGGAAGTTAATGACATAAAAAAGTCTTCTGAATATCACGGTGCAAGAATAAGTACGACAGCATATCTTGATAGGACTAGGGTTCATGTGAGCATTGATATAGGGTTCGGCGATGTAGTTTATCCTAATCGTGTTACTATGAATTATCCGACTATTCTAAATGAAGAGTCTCCTATTATGTTTGCATATTCTACTTATTCTATAATTTCTGAAAAGATAGAAGCTATTGTTGCGTTAGGTCTAATTAACAGTAGATATAAAGATTTTTATGATATCTGCTTGATTTGTGAGAATGAAGATTTTGATGGAATGGTTCTTAGAGAATCTTTAATTGAAACTTTTTCCAATCGAAACACTTCTTTTGGTGAGATTGTGGCTTTTAACGAAGATTTTGTTAAGGATTCTGAGCGTTGTGTTCGTTGGAAGGGTTTTATAAAGAGAAAAAGAGTAGAAGACACTCGTAGTTTTTCAGATGTAGTTTCAGAAATACAAGCGTTCCTTTTGCCTGTAATAAATTCTATTCGTAAAGACGAAGAATTTAATATGACTTGGAAACATAAAGATATGAAATGGATGTGAATTTTAAATAGTTATTAAATAATTGTGAAATTGTGGAATTTCTGTTTGAGGAATATTTTAACGTACTTATTCGTAATTTGTATTATTTGTAGCTTGCTTTTGTGCTTTATATTTTCATAGATAACGCACAAAAGCGAGTTTTTTTATAAGCGTTTATTTAACAAAGATAAAACGCTCGCGCTTTATTGCGCGCGCTCGGCCGCTTCGAGCGAATCGTAGCCATACATGCGCACAGTATTCGCGATTATCATTTGCGTAAGATTTAGATTTTCCGCGCGCAAGTTATTTACAAAACGCTGGTATTTTGCGAAAGTTGCGTCAGAATACGTGCTTAATTCGCCTCGCAAATACGTTTCAAAAGACGTATTCTCTGCCGTATCTTCGCTAGTTTTAAGCACGCGCATCGCAAAACCCAAATGCGGGTAGCGATTGCGAAAATCCGCAGCCCACTCAACTTGCGTTACGATAATCTGCTCCTGCGCACTTTTTCTAGGCTCCAAAATCGGCTTAATATAAGGCTTAATCGTGCGCTCAAAAATTTCCGGCGCAGTCGACTCCATCATTCTCGCATACTTTTCCGTAATCAAATTGCGGCCGCCGCTATTCGCGCGCTCAAGATCCTGCTTATAAGACTCTTGCAAATTGAGCGGCCACGCCAAAAACTGACTCACGCGCATAATGTGAAAAGTCGGCCAGTTTCCTTGACAATTCGCGCGTCCGCCTTCGTTTTGCGTAAGCTGAAACTGATCCCACTCAAGTTTGGTGATTTCTTCTGCAAGTTTTTGCACTTCCAGATTTTCTTCTTTCGTATTTTGCGTTTTCGTATTTGCTGATAAATCGCACATCATAAGCTCCTTAAGCACGCAGCGCGCGAATTAATATGCGCTTCAACGTACGGCCGCTGCCATTCCAAGAAAGTTTCGTCGCAATCGCTTAAGCCCTCGTATTGCAACTCTCGTACAATGTCTTCGCAAATGCTGTTAATTATTGCGGTAACTTGCTTTTGCGCAAGTCCAGTGCCTTTGCCGCCTTCGCCAAAACCGTCGCCGCCAAAGCAAGCAGCGGAAGAAAGTCGCATCAAAGACTCGAGTTTGTTACATATTTCTGGAAGTCTGGAAGCCATGCGATTGCTGAGCTTGCGCAACGCCGCAAACTGCCACTTATAGTACGGCAAGTAGCCTGCGGTTACAGGATTGTTGAGCAGAAAAACGAGGGAAGCGGTCGCGTGAACGAATTCGTTAATAGAAAGCCATGCAGCTGCTCCGTCTTTTCGCGACAACATGCGTGGAACATTGTATTGACCTGCTTGAGCCATCATGCCAAGCCTTCTGGAGATTAATGAGATTCGTACGTCGTTCGGCATGAGCTTAAAACTTTGGCGCGTTTTGCTAAATTCTCCAAGCGGATCCGCAAAAATTTTGCCGTTCGTCGCTGCTGCAAGTGTGCTTTCGTTTAGTGATAGCCATAAATGCGGCTCGTTTGTGGCAGGGGCAGTGGGGAAGCTGGTGATGTTTTCAAAAAATTCGCTTATGCTAAATACTCCGACTCGCTTGCTACTGGCACATGATTTAGCGCGTGGTGTTTCTTTGCGAGAGCCAAATCCAGCGTATTCTTGCGGAAGTGCGTCATAAGCGTTTTGCAAATCCGCGCCAATTTTCGCATAATCTTCGTCGGTAAGCCATAAGCAGAAGCCTGGTCCAAAATCGTGATCGCGCGAAATCTCGTCGTCAAAACCGTAACATTCGGAACCATGACCAACTAATCCCGATGCTATGCGATTTTTGTATTCTGCGAATTTTGGCTGATCAAGTAACGGCTTTCCGTAAGTTTTCCAGTATGATTGCGCTAATTGCATACCGTTTTTGATTTTTTGATTATGTTCTGTTTTTCTGATCTTATTGAAGTTTGTCTGTAACTCGTTGGCTGCTTGCGGCTTTTCTGAAGTGTTTCTAGAAATGTTTTTGGTAGTGTTCTTATCACTATCTTCAGCAACATTAGTTTTAGTAGCGTCTTTATCACTATCTTCAGCAACATCAATTTCAGCAAATTTTTTTGCCATATTTTGTGCTTGGTGCAAATTTTCCGCAGTAATTGCGTATGATTCGCTATCTTTTCCGTAACACTCAGCGATTAAAGCAAGTGCTTTACTATAACTTTCCGCCGCTTGAGCATACTTTCCGCGCGCACACTGAACCTGTGCAAAACCTGCCAAAGCAGAAGCGTAATGCGGCTGATTCTCGTTATTTCCTGCAACGTACATGCGGACGCTGGTCGAGGCGTGCTTAAAAGCGGATTCAAGAATCTCGCTAACAAGAACCGCGTTAGTATTTGCATTTGACTTTTGTGAGCAGTTTTGCGTGCGTTCTTGCGTGCGTTCTTGCGAGCACTCCTGCAGCATCGCAAGCGCAATATTCGTGTGCGTGGCGGCAATATCGATGTCATGTTCAGGATCTGTGCTCGTATTTTGCAAAATTTCAAGCGCTTGATTGAGCTCTTGAATTGCCTCATTCGTACGACCAGTTTCGCTGTAAAGCATTGAAAGATTGTTGTGAAGTGCTGCGAGCTTGCGGTTGTGTGGTCCAAGAGTTGTTGCAGCATCGTTAAGTGCCTGAGCGTAAATTTTGGTTGCAGAATCGTAGTTGCCAGCTGCCCGCAAACTTGTTGCCGCGTTAATGAGCGTGGTAGTGCCGGCTTCGGTGCCAGCTAGGTGCATCTTTTTTGCCAAATCTAGCGCATTATCAATGATTGGCTTGTTTTTTGTGTGCTCGCCGCGCGAACGGTAGAATCCCATGAGTTCGTTGAGAATAGATAGTTGCAGAGGATTATTGAGGTCACTATTGCGTTGAGTTTCAGCAAGTTTTTGCATCAAATACGATTCGATTGCATTTGCGCTCGCGTGATTTGCAAACATCTTGTCAAGCTCGCTATATAACTCCGCAGCGTTCTCCATCAAAGCCCCCTTGCTATTGCTTTGTGTGCCAAATCGACATTAACTTTACAGCCTTGCAACGAAAATGATATGCGACGACTTACTTGAGTGCTGTGTATGATTGCGCGCTATAAAAGCGGACATATGCGTTGAGACTGCATTAAATAGGTTTAAACAAAAACGACATAATCACGCCAAAATCAAAAGTCGGGCTGGCGGGATTTGAACCCGCGGCCTCTTCGTCCCGAACGAAGCGCGCTACCAAACTGCGCTACAGCCCGATGTTGAACGCATCTGAGCAAGAACAAACCCCTATAGCACGATTACTATAGAATGAAGTGATCATAACGCCTCAACAACGTCGCTATATTATCGTGCAGTAGATACAAATTTGAAATGTGTGTCGTTGTGTTGTTAAATACCATGCTATGGATGCTGTATGAGTTTATGCAAAGACATTGATATGCGATTGCTTTTTACGTTTTTTCTTAATCTTTTTCCTTAATCTTTTATGGTGCTGTGCAATATTGGCGATGTTGTATGCGGGTGAGCGTGTCGTGCATATGTTATTTTGCATCATCATCGTGCGATTGAATTTTATAAGCAGACAATTTTGCAAACGAGGTGCGTAAGATTTCGCTATCTTTTACAAATTTCGTAAATAATATAGTTTATCTCGTGAAAAGAATAAAAATTTTTTCTGCAAAAATATTTTTTCGCTGAAAACAGAAAAATATAAAAAATTCTTACAAATCTTGATGAATGCTGTACATAATTATTTCCTCAAGAATGAAAGAGTTAAGAAAAACAGTTGCATCGCACTTATCTGTAGTCCCTACTGGCTACAATTGGCGATTATGACTGACACCAATACTGCAATGTCTGCCGCTCAAAACGCCGCAGAAAATGACGCAACAGATAACGCCAATGAAATTGACACCGTTGAGCATGCTGAAATGCTGCTCGCTCAAGATGAGGCTATTGCAAAGCGCGTAAACGAAGGCGCAACTCTTGACGAAGCAATTGACCCAAGCAATAAAGAATTTGGACCTCTTGCTCATCCGGAGCAGGTACAGATGCGCGTTGCTAAGCGTGCGATGATGCTTAAGGAAGGTGTGCAACCTTATCCTGTGCATCTGAACGTTACTGACACCATCGAAAAGGTGCGTGCTGATTTCGACGGCAAGCTTGAAGCCGGCGAAGAAACCGATACCGAAGTTGGTATTGCAGGTCGCGTGCTTTTCTTGCGTAACGCTGGCGGCTTGTGCTTCGTTCAGCTTTCAGCTGGCGACGGTACTACGATTCAGGCCATGGTTTCCAAGAAGGAAATTGGCGAGGAATCCATTAAGAATTTCAAGCAGATGGTTGATTTGGGTGATCACCTTTATGTTCGTGGTCGTGTGATTGCTTCTAAGACCGGCGAGCTTTCCGTTTTCGCAACCGAGTGGGCGATTGCAGCTAAGGCTTTGCAGCCGCTTCCAGCTTTACACAAGGAATTAAGCGACGATACTCGTACGCGCAAGCCATATATTGGTATGATTGCGGACGAGAAGATTCGCGATATGGTTCGTAGGCGTTCGCATGCTGTGGCTTCTCTTCGCCGAACTTTCGACAGCCACGACTTCTTGGAAGTTGAAACCCCAATGTTGCAGACGGTTCACGGCGGCGCTGCTGCTCGTCCGTTCACCACTCACATGAACGCTTTTGACATTGATCTTTACTTGCGTATTGCTCCAGAGCTTTTCTTGAAGCGCTGCTTGGTTGGTGGCATCGACCGTGTGTTTGAAATCAACCGTGATTTCCGTAACGAAGGTGTGGACGCAACTCACGCTCCAGAGTTCACTATGCTTGAGGCATACCAAGCTTACGGCACTTACGATACGATTGGCGCTCTTACTAAAGAATTGATTCAAAAGGCTGCTATCGATGCTTTCGGCTCTACCAAGGTGACTTTGCTGAACGGTGAAGAGTACGATTTTGGCGGCGAGTGGAAGCAGATTACCATGTACGGCTCACTTTCCGAGGCTTTGGGTGAGGAGATTACGCCGGAAACTTCCGTTGAGCATTTGGGCGCTATTGCAGACAAGCTTGGCGTTGAGCGCGACGAAGTGGAGAATCACGGCAAGTTGGTTGAGCACTTGTGGGAGCACTTCTACGAGGATAAGCTTTACGCGCCAACGTTTGTGCGCGACTTCCCAGTGGAGACTAGCCCGCTTGTTAAGGGTCACCGCACGAAGCCAGGAATGGTTGAAAAGTGGGATTTGTACGTGCGTGGCTTCGAGCTTGCAACCGGCTACTCCGAGCTTAACGATCCTGTTGTACAGCGCGAGCGTTTTGTGGCTCAGGCTAAGGATGCTTTGGCTGGCGATGTTGAGGCAATGGATATTGACGAGGACTTCATTGAGGCTCTCGGCGTTGGTATGCCTCCTGCTGGCGGCATGGGCATGGGTATTGATCGTTTGCTGATCGCTCTTACGGGCGCAACTATTCGCGAGACGATTACGTTCCCACTTGTGAAGCCACTTCGTTAGTTGGTAAATTTTAGTAGATTGTAAAGCCGTTGGATGTTGTTGAACATTCGGCGGCTTTTTGTATGCGCTGACGACCTGCTTTCGCGCAGCGATTTAGCGCGCGAAAGTAACTCGGAGCGGAAACTCGCTCAGGTTGGAAGTCCGTGGACTTCCAACGCGAGTTTCGTAAGCGAGCGCTTATAGTGCGAACGTTAGAACACATTTGGAGCATTTGGGTCTGTCGTCGTAAGGCGTGAATAAACTAGATAATTATGACATATAAATTAGTATTGCTCCGACATGGTCAGAGCGCATGGAATAAGACCAATCAGTTCACTGGTTGGGTTGATGTACCGCTGACTGAGCAGGGTGTTGAGGAAGCTAAGCATGGTGGCGAGCTTCTTAAGGAGAAGAACGTTCTTCCAGACATCGTGTTCACTTCTTTGCTTCGTCGTGCTATTAACACTGCGAATTACGCACTTGATGCAGCCGACCGCTTGTGGATTCCAGTTCGCCGCAGCTGGCGTTTGAACGAGCGTCACTATGGCGCTTTGCAAGGCAAGAACAAGTCTGAGATTCGTCAGGAATATGGCGATGAAAAGTTCATGATTTGGCGTCGTTCTTACGCAACTCCACCTCCTGAGATCGATCCAAACGACGAGTATTCTCAGACGAACGATCCTCGTTACGCAGGCGATCCAGTTCCAGAAACTGAGGCTTTGGCAAACGTCGTAACTCGCGTAACTCCTTACTGGGAGTCGGATATTATTCCTGAGCTTAAGTCCGGAAAGACTGTAATGATTGCTGCTCACGGTAACAGCTTGCGTGCAATCGTGAAGATGCTCGACGGTTTGAGCGAGGAAGAGATTTCCAAGGTGAATATTCCAACCGCTATTCCGCTGCTTTACGAATTGGACGAAAACTTCAAGCCAATCAAGCCTCGCGGTGAGTATTTGGATCCAGAAGCTGCTGCTGCCGGTGCTGCCGCCGTGGCTGCTCAGGGTCAGAAGTGAGATTTTAATTCGCTGGCTTTAGTTCGTTTAAGTTAGCTTTGAACTGCTTAAGTTAGCTGTTAAAATAAAAGTAGGTTTGCAATTAATTTGCAGACCTACTTTTTTGTATAGTTATTTAAGCAACGTTTTTCGCTACTTCGCTACTTAATCCTCGCGAATCAAGCTACAACCGTGTCTTTATCTGGTTCCGGCGTCTTCGATGGGTCAAATCCAGACACAATAAACACTACTTGTCTTGCTGTGGCAACGCAGTGGTCTCCAATTCGTTCAATAAAGCGGCTGAGTAGCACAACATCAATAAGCTGCCTGCGCGTGCCATGCCAATTTTCGCCTTCAACCAATGCAAAAATCTTCTCATGCAATTTATCTAGCGCATCGTCACCTGCAATAATAGTTTCTGCCATCTGTACGTCGCGATGAGAAACCATGATTGTTAATTGCCCTGAAAGATTGTGCAAGAAGTCAATCATTTCCACAATGGTTTCGCGAGCTTCTTGTGGAAGTGCAGATTCTGGCCACGTGCGTCTAGTAATTTGAGCGATATGGCTAGTCAAATCACCCATTCTCTCAAACGTTGCAGCTAATCGCATAGTGGCAACAACTTCGCGCAAGTCCGTTGCAACAGGGTTTTGGCGCGCGAGCAGCGTCAAGCATTGATCAATAGTATTTGCTTCTAAAGTATCTAAGTCTGCGTCTTTGTCAATAACGGTTTGCGCTGCTTCCAAATCCGCGTTCACAAGCGCGCTTCCAGCATCGTTCATAGCTTTTGACACAAGTTCAGCCATGCGTTCGAGGTTTGAAGCTACTGCCTTCATCTCTTCGTTGAAAATTACTCGCATGGTGTATCCTTTCCTTGTTACAGTAGGCTTTTGTAAGTTTAAGGCTACTTATTTATCGCGTTTACTTTGCAGACATCCTTATCCGCAGACATCCTCATTAATTATAAACGATGCTCGTAACGAAGCGACCAAACTGTGTATCGATGTAAAGAAAATGTTGTTTTTTAGCTGCAGAGTTACCAAAGCGTGCAAAATATGAGAGTATAAAAGTATGCCTCAAGATTTTTCTGCGATGGTGTTTATAGCATTTGGCATATTAGCGTTGTGCGTTTTAATCGCGCTGTTTATGCTAATGTCGGACTGGTTTTTGCTGTGTTGGCGTTTTGTAATGCGGGCATGTAAGAGTGTTCGCGGTGCGCATGATAATTTACATGATCATATACATGATGATGCATACGATGATGCGCCTGATGATATAAGTGCAGATGCAGCTCAAGTTTTAGTCATGCTGAACACTCCAACTGTTGTTGTTGATGCTGATAATGATGTGATTCGAGCAAGTTCTGAGGCTTATATGTTGGGTGTAGTTATTGACGATTCGATTGCTCAATCTCGTGTGCTTCAGGCGATTAATACTGTGCGCGCTTCTGGTGGTTGTGAGCGTTTTGCCTTAGTAACTTCTACGCCTAATCGTTATATCACTATTGGAGATGGAGAAAACAACGAGGTTTCTGTACCTTCTGTATCCTCTGTATCTTCTGATCACCCAACTATTATTTCGCGACCAAACTGGCTTACTATTACGGTGGGTAGTATTGGTCACGGTATGGTTGCGGTAGTTATTGAGGATACGAGCGCAACTCATCGTTTTGCGCAAACTCGTGATGATTTTATTTCAAATGTTTCTGAACAATTATTATGCTCAACTCGCACACTAACGCAACTTACGAAAGTATTACAGGAAGATAATATATCAACGCAAAAAGTTAAAGAAGTAGCGCAAATTGCAAATAAATCTTCTAAAAAACTTGAACATATGCTCGAAGATTTGTTGTGGTTAGTTCGTGCGCAAAATCCTATTGACATGAGTACTGCAAAAGTGCTTTCAGTACGAGAGATGCTGTGTTATGTACAAGAGCAGGTTTCGTCGCTTGCTGATTCATGTTGTGTGCGTGTGATATTGAAAGTAGATTCATCGCTACACGTGCGCGGCGAAGTTGAGCAGATTCGCACAGCAATTCGCAAGTTAGTTGAGAATGCGATTATATATTCTCCGGCAAATGCTGTTGTGGCTATATCTGCTTCGCTTTCAGCAGATGGTCAGTACGCTGTTATTCGTGTGGTTGATCGAGGAATTGGAATTGATTTGCAGGATCAATCGCGCATTTTTGAGCGATTTTACCGAGCACATAATCAGAATAGTCAAAGCCAGGATGGTGTTGGCTTAGGACTTGCTATTGCAAAGCATGTGGCATTGACGCATCACGGGAACATTACATTATGGAGCAGACCACGGCAGGGGACAACAGTAAGTTTTGCATTACCAGTAATGAATAATTAGGTTACTTGTTTAGGTTACTTGTTTCAGTGATTTGCCTAAATTACCTTCCTAGTCGACGATAATCCCAACGATCAAAATGTTCCCAAATGAGTAACAAAATACCAATAATCGTTCCTGCTGTGCACACTGCTACCGGGAACCAAGTTGTTATATGGAGTGTTGCAAGAATAAGCGCAACGACTAAAGCTATCATCCATATAAGTGTGCCTATAGTGAAAATCTTGCGTAAATCCACTCGTAGCGGCTTGGGTGCCTGCTTTCGTGCGTCAGGATTAACTATAGGAGTAAACTTCATACTCCTACCATACACCGACTAGGTGCTAAGCTAAAAATAACTGTTTTACTTCTCTGCGTTTCCTACATCCTCGCCACGTTGTAGCCTTGTTGATTAGTGATTTGATAGTGGGCAGCGGCGTGCTAGGTTGTCGCAGTTCATGAGTTCTACATAAGAAAGTGATTCGTATGAAGCATGCTGCGCATGGTGCTCCGAAAGCAAAGAGGCACAATGATTCGCCTTTTTCGCTGTTTGTAGCACAACATGGTTTACACGGTGCACATAGTAATCGTGCTGCATCATGTGATAGTACGCGGAAGCTTAATTCTCGTGAACGTTTGATAGCTGTTGCTGCAGATAATGGTGCGGTTGTGGAGCTTCCAGAGGAAGTTTCGCAGCGTTTACAAGAGCTTATTCCACAAACTAGGCGTGCGATTCGTTTGTCACGTCTTGCGCATGAGCGTCGTCGTAATGTAATACTTTCAACTTCATTGTTGGCTATGGTTGGTGCGGTTGCTGCAACCATGTCTTTGACGAAAATGAATACGCTTGATTCGCATGCTGCTGTGCTTGAGCCTGCAATGACAACTATGGATGATCGAGCGTCTGTTCCTTCACGTTCTAGCCAACGTGAATCGCTTGATTCAAAAACAGTGATTAATAATGCTGTGGATGCTTTAGAGAACGTTGTTGCTCGTAATTCTCATGCCAACAATACTAATCGTAGTGCAGGCAGTTTCAATCAGCAGAATACTTCTTCTTTACAATTTGGCACTGCTTCCACCATGTCTTCGCAATCAGATTCTTGGAATCTTGGTTCAGATTCAGGTTTTAATATTGCAGAAATGTCACGTTCTGCAGCTGATAACCCACAGGTTGCTTTGTTAATGGACAAAGATTCTGATGTGCTGCCGAAGGACTTTAAACCGAACCATGCTACTGGTGACAGTGGTAATGCTTACGAGTTTAGTCAGTGCACATGGTGGGTGTATGTGCGTCGTCACCAGCTTGGTTTGCCAGTTGGTTCGCATATGGGTAATGGCAATATGTGGGCAGATTCCGCTCGTGGACTTGGTTATTGGGTTGATCATACTGCTCGCCACGTTGGTGATATCATGGTTTTCCGTGCTGGTCAAGCTGGTTCCGATCCAGTTTATGGTCATGTTGCGATTGTTGAGAAAATTAATCCAGATGGTTCGATTGAAACTTCTGAATCAGGTGCTTCGTTACATGGTCGCACGTATTCACGTAAATTTGATGCTAAACAGGTTTCGCAGTATCAATTTATCCATTACTGATTTTTGCTACGCTCATTGCTAGTTATCGTTTATTCTCATGATTGCGTGCAGTCTATCTGTAGTTTGTGTGTAGTTTGTATGTAGTTTGTTCTTCTGTAATTTGTACTGATATTGTTGGGAATTAGGCTAAGATTATTTGCTAAAATTTCTATGTAGTAAGTTTATGATGTAGTAGGTTTATGATATCGTACGAAAGTATGCTAAAAAAGAGTAGGATTTTTCCGGTTATTGTATCAGCGACGGTTGCTGCTTCGATGTTTTCTGTAATGGCTCCAATCGCCGTCGCGGAGTCTTCGCATAAACTCGATGATTCAGCTGTCACATCTACGCGTTCATTCCCAAAGGTAACAAGCGTTCGACGTGATATTTTAACTGAATCTACTTCTACGGATGTTGATCCTAATTCTTCTTGGGGTAGTATTGAAACTCTTAATGTACCACAAACTAAGTCTCCTAAAGAAATAGCTGCTGAGCGAGCTCGTCGTGCTGTTACTCATGCTGCTGCTGGTGTTGGTGCTGATGCGCCTGCTAGCCGTTCTGGTGTTCGTGGAGTAGTTCAACAGGCGCCGATGCCGGTTGTTGTACCTCCAGATGGTAAGTCAGTGGCTGCTTTATTGAATTTTGCTACGCAATTCTTGGGCAAAGTGCCATATCGTAGCGGTGGTAATACGCCAGCCGGATGGGATTGTTCTGGTTTTGTACAGTATGTTTTTGCTAATATTGGTGTTGCGTTGCCTCGTACTTCTGGTGCACAAGCTACAGTGGGTACGCCAGTTCCAAGTCTCGCGCAAGCTCAGCCGGGCGATATTATTGCGAACGGTCAGCACGCTTCTATCTATGTCGGTAATGGTATGGTGATTAATTCTCAGCTTGCTGGAACCAAGTATGATCCAATTCGTTATGTGTTCCCAGGCAGCTATGCTATTCGTCGTATTCTGTAGTTATATATCGCAAAACTATCGGCATTCAATCTAAAATTACGCTACAATAGTGAGTACATGTTGTACACAAGTGACGCTGTTGTTACAAGTGCTATATGAGGAGGTTGGCGTATGGTTCCCGAAAAGGCTGTGCTGGTTGGAGTTGATGGTTCGCACGCGAGTTATAAGGCAGTGTGGTGGGCGGCAAATTATGCAAAGCATGCTAATTTGCAATTACAGATTGTTTGTGCTTATTCTTTGCCAAGTTATGCTGCAGTTTCATTTGATGCTACGTATACTGCAATCGGCGACGATAAAGCAGCTCATCACGATGCACAAGAAATTCTTTCAAAAGCAAAAGCTGTGGCTCTTGAACAAGGTGTTGATGCAACTACTTTGATTGTTACTGGTGACCCTTCATCAGTTTTCGTTGAACTTTCGCGCAACTATCAACTTATTGTGATTGGTAACCGTGGCAAGGGTGGTTTAGCGGAACGTTTGCTTGGAACGACTAGCTCGTCGCTTCCTGCGTACGCGTACTGTCCAATTGTTGTTGTGCCTTATACTGATGACGATGGTCAGCGTATTCACTTGAACAATACCATTACTCGAGTGGCTGTTGGTTCTGATGAGTCTAAGTGGGGTCTTAAAGCGCTTGAAATTGCAGCTAATTTAGCAGATAGTTGGAATGCGGAGCTTGATGTGATTTCTGCAGTTCCTAGTGTGCAAGGTGCTGAAGGTGATACCGCTGTGATGGGATCGTATATGGAAGATCTTGAGGAGCGTGTGAAGCCGATTTTGAAGAATTTGCCGAATTTGCAGATTCATCGCACTGTGGTACCTGGCTCTGCTGTTGATGCGTTAACTCAAGCGAGTTTGAATCATGATCTCGTAGTGGTTGGTTCTCGTGGACGTGGTGGATTCACTGGCTTGCTGCTTGGTTCTATCAGCCAAGGTTTGTTACAGCATTCTTCAAGGCCTGTCTATGTGGTTCCGCGTAAGTATGTGGAATATAATGCTGCGCAAGTTGCGGAAGCACAGAAGCAACATACGGAAGCGTCTGTTGATGATATTTCCGGAGTGCATGAAGTTGATGTGCCAAAGGCTGGGGTAGAAGCAGCTAAAGAAATTGAGCAGACGATTGATCCGCTTCGCTGACGTTTTCTAGCATTTACTAACATTTGCGCGCGTTTAATAAGCCAAATCGCAAATATTTACTTTTTAATAGTAGAATATATGTCTAATGAAAGGAGTGAGTAATGGATAGTAATGTAACGGTTCTTAATTCTGAAAATAGCGCGAATTTTACTGTTAAGTATGATGGTATTGCGTTACAGTCTCATGAAATGGACGTTAAGCAGCTTGCTCCTGCACTTTTGGCATTATCTCAAGCGTTTGAAAAGATTCAAGCTCATACTGCTCCTAATTGTGTTATATCGTTGAAAGCAAAGGCTACTCGTGAGGGTTCTTTTAATATTGACCTTATTGCGAGTGTTGCTAATAGCATTGTTGATTTGTTTACTAGCAATCCAGTAAATGCTGTAGCTAATGCGTCTGCTATTGTTGGTGTGTTTCTAGGAGCAGTTAAGCTTGTTAAGCATTTTTTGCATAAGGGTGCTCCAGTAAAACAGACTCCTGATAAAACAGATGAACGTACTGGGTTGGAGTGCGTAAAATTAGAGTTTCCAGATGGCTCTAAGTTGACTACTTACAAGGCTTCTGTTGAGCTTTTAACAAATGAAGAATATTTGAAGGCTTTGAAGGCAACTGTTGAACCTGCTACGTCTGATGGTGTTGATTCTGTAACGTTTAGCGATGATTATTGTGCAGAAACTGTAGATTCTGAAGAAGCGTATGGAATCTCGCAGTATTCTTCTGCAAGCGCCAAAACGGAGGAGAGTACCGTTGAGATGGTGGTGCAAGCGTTAGATATTTCGTTCCGTGATGGTGGTAGATGGCGTATTACTGATGGTGTGAAAACTCAGTTTGTTCAGGTTGAAGATAGGGATTTTATTAAGCGTTTGAATGATGGTAAAGAGTCTTTTAGAAAGAACGATATTTATAAAGTTGCTATGCTGATTCGTAAAAGTATTGACAATAATGGCATGTTGACGACTCAATATGTTTCTATTAAGCAAGTTTTAGAACATAGGACTGCATCAAGCCAGCCACCATTGTTCTAGTTTGTTTTATCTACACAAAAAGCATTGGAAACATTGGGTTTTGCTACAAAAAACGCCACTGTGTGAGCAGTGGCGTTTTTGCGTTTGTGGAGTCGCGGGGAATTGAACCCCGGTCCGGTGACCGTACCCTCGGTCTTCTACGTGCGTAGTCTGCTGGCCGTGCGGCAGTTTTTCTGCCCCCATGTTATCGCAGACAATTCATGGCGAGCATATCTACAGAAAAAGTCCCTGAATTGCCCTGCAGCCCGGCAATTCAAGCAAGTCTTCTCATGACGTTCAGCACCACCCCGAAGACGTGAGTGGGTGAACGGAGCAGCTGCTCACTGGTTAATCCTGGCGCGAAGCTCAGGCAGCGAGAGCGAACTCAGTGCGATTAGATTTAGCACTTATTCTTTTGCGAAAGGACGTTTACGAGTGGACTTTCGCATTCTCGGCACGCTTCCCCGCGGCGAACAGATCGCCGTCGAAACCGATCGACCCCTTTTGATTTTTCAAACAATCGTTGCTTTAAAGCACACGTTTTCACATTGTATCATATATTGCGCGCTGTGCTGCGCTCAAGCAAGTCGTCAGCGCATGTTTGGAGTGCTGCATAACCTTAAACCCTCCAAATGTGAGATGATTCTCTCATGTTTGGAGTGCTGCGCTCAAGCAGGCGCTTTGACCGAGCTTGAAATCATTGGGATTTCAAGCTCCTTCAAAGCGTGATTTGGCTCAATTGTGAAGCACGGGGTGCTTAACGCTCGCGCGATTTAAGCGCGCTCGCTACTGAGCTTGCTCAAGTTGAAAGCACACTGTGCTTTCAACTTGAGCAAGCTCAGCGAATCGAAGTGACTTCTCGCGCATTATGCAGCTCGAAGTCGTCGATTCGCAAA
>QWCP01000141.1_pt1 | contig 35755 bp, 48 predicted proteins | sample 1972561 | NCBI WGS metagenome assembly QWCP01 (sample SAMN09866705, study PRJNA288562) | Human vaginal metagenome isolate pre4_vaginal, whole genome shotgun... | isolation source: vagina | host: Homo sapiens | place: USA: California
TCAGATATGTAGTGTTTGTGGTTCTAAAAAGAAACTAGCATTAAACGAAAGAACTTATATTTGTGAGTGTGGAAATACTATTGATAGAGATTTGAACGCCGCAATAAACATAAAAAGAGAAGGACTAAGACTACTAAAAGAAATGGTAGCCTAGAATAATATATCGTAGGCTAGGAACTAGCCGAAGTTACGCTTGTGGACTTTGTGTAAGACGATTTATCTGTTTTGATTTATCAATCAGATTTATCGCAGTAGAGGGTGAAGCAAGAAGCCCCCACTTCAAAAGCTGTTAAGATTTAAGTGGTGGGTAGTTCACTCTTTTATAATAATGTGCAAAAAGGACTAAGTCTTTATCCTAGCACAGCTTCATATATCCCTTTTAAACCTTTATTATCTATCTTATAAATCTCGTTTGTTTTAGTATCAACAAATAATAATTCGTTATCTCTTATTTTAATTTTACAACCATAGTCTTTTAATATTTTAAGAAAAATATATATCGTATTAGCTATATCGTCTCTCATAAAATCACCTCGTTTTCCTTAATTATTATTTCACTCCGTTACAAAAACCAGGGGATAGAACACTATTCCTCGTACAATAAATAATCTTTATAATTATCTAATACTTCTATAAAATTTATCAAGGATTCGTTATCAAATATTTCTTTATTTGAAAGATTATCCCATAATCTCATGTTTGACCAAAATTCTTGAGTTGTTTTTATATCATCATAGAAGATATCAAGTAAATCTTCGATTTGAAGTACATTTTCTACGCATTTGATATCTTTTTGAAATTTACATATTTTTTCTTGAAATTCTTTTTGTGATTTATCGATTATTAGGTCATCCCAAAATGGATTGAAAAATTCTTCAAGCCAAAGTTCAGCTAAATCTTTGTTTAAATCTTCAAATTTAGACAAATTTCCATTTGCTTTTTGAACAGTTAATTCGTATTGAATACGATCTAATATAATATCTTTTTCTTGAACCAATTTTTTTAATTCGTCTAACGACAAATTGCTTAATTCTTTTATTGTTTTTCCATAAGCTTTTTCTAATGTTTCTATACTCACGATTTACTCTCCTTCATTTTGTTTATAACTACTGTATCAATTGTTATTGTTTTTATTTCTTCCCACCTGTTTTTAAACTGTTTGAATTCTTTCGCTTCTTGTTTTTTAAGTTGTGGAATAATACCTAATAATACATTTTCTAAAGTCATTTCGCTATTGTAATTATATGGTGGTGTTTGTGGTAAATTTAGATTTTGTGCTTTTATATCATAAACATCTTTCATGTATATTTCTAAGTTTACAAGTCCATTATTTATTATAATGCTTTCACCTATTGCTAGATATTGCATTAGCGTTGTGTAATTTTCAATATTAAATAATTGATTTTTGTATAGCATTTTTTCTCCTTTTGTTATTTCAATAATGCCAATATGTTTTCTTTTGTCTTTTCGTCTATTATGTTTTCATAGAATACATAACTTTTTGCAGAAGCATTTTCGTATATTACTTTGCCTTCTTTTTTCACTTATTATTTTTCTTGTTGATATTCAACGAATTCATATAATTTGTAATATATATAATCGATATTATAGAATCTGTCTTTTTGAGCATCCTTATGTTTTCCATTAGATTCATCATCATAGGCTATATAAGTTACTTGATAATTACCTATTTTATCGTTACCAATATAAGTTTTTACTGTTGTGTTGTATTCGTTGAAAAACTCTTTACCGTCAAAAATTATTTCTTTTTTGATTAGTATGTTTATTTTTCTTTTTATATTTTTGTTATCTTTATAAAAAATGTCATATTCTACAGTATATTCAATATTAGGGTATTCTGGAATAAAGTTGACAAAGTATTTGATACTTTCTATTACATTGTTGCCTGCGATTTCATAAACTTTTTTTATATGTTTTATCATGTTTTTTTCTCCTTTTCTTATAATCTTATTTTTTACTTATTATTTTTATTTATTATTTTTAAAAACCCCCCCACGACTTAGTCGTGGGGTAGTTGACACTCTCCTTTATCATTATTATGTATGTAATATAGCGACAAGTAACAACACCACAAATAATTAATACACCCAGAATATGTACCCACATAAAAGCCCCTGCCAGATAATAGCAGGGGAGAGAACTAACGATATACTGACATTATATGACTTTTTATATTCATTGCGATTACAAATGCTAAATTGATTGGAACTGCATTTCTTATCATTTTATATCCATCATTCACATCTTTATAGTAGAAAATAAAATCATCGGGAAATCCCTGAATTCTAGCACATTCTCTTACTGTCAATCTTCTATACAGCTTTTCCTTACCTGGTACAAATATATGTTTATCCTTACTAATTTTAAGCATTTTAGGGGCTTGTGGGTGCAATTGACATTGCCTTCCAGAAGCTTGAATTGTAAAGGCCGGTTCATTCCACGACCTAACACGATTTCTACTCATAAATATAGGGGAATAAGAACCAGTAAAGTATTCGTGATTTGTAACCTTACAATTATCACCATTAGTCTTGTTTCTATTCAAAGAAGGTATTGCTGTATCTTTCAAATCATATATAGCATCTTTCAGGGTAGGCTTATAATTGAATTTTTTTGGAGGATTATCAAAACATATGTTTAAATCTTTTCTGAAGCCAACATAAAAAACTCTTTTTCTATCTTGAGCAACACCATAATCAGAAGCGTTTAATAAGTGTATAAAAACATCATATCCAGCTTTGTTAAACTGTGAAATTATACTTTGAACAGCTTTATTATGTCTTTTTGCCATCATTCCTTTTACATTTTCCGCAAGAAAAAATTTAGGACTTTTATCTCGTAAAATCCTTATATATTCGTAAAACAACTGCCCTCTTGGATCCTCTATCCCTTTTAGAGAACCGGCTTCACTCCAAGACTGACAAGGAGGGCCACCTATTAAACCGTCACAATCTGGAAGTTCATTAGACTTCACATTAGTTATATCATCTTTAATCAGCCTTGTTTCATAATTCTTTTCATAGGTTTCCCATATTCTTTTGTCATATTCATTAGCCACTAAAACATTAAATCCCGCTTTAATAAAGCCTAAATCTAATCCACCAGCACCAGAAAATAAACTTATAAGATCCATTTAATCCTTTCACTTGCTTGTGCTTCCAAATCCACCAGCACCTCTTTCAGTTTCGCTTAATTCATCTAGTGTATCTACTTTTTGCAAATCAACTGAAGTATATGGTACTATAATCATTTGTGCGACATACTCACCGTCTTCGATAGCGATATTTTCATTACCATAGTTGAAGAATTTTAGCTTGATTGCACCACGATAGTCGGAATCGATAATTCCTACAGTGTTTTGCAATGCTAAGTGCTTTTTAGTTCCGATAGATGAACGGGGAACTACCATACCGAAGCAACCTTGTTGTATTTCTACGTGAATTTTCGTGTTAATGTCTACATATTCTTTAGCCTTTACTGTTGTTTTTTCGTCTAAACAGGCTGGAAGATCTATTCCTGCACTGTCTTTTGTTCCTACTTTTAGGTTGTGTTTTTCTGTGAAATATTTCATAATTTATTCTCCTTTTCTTGCTTTAAGTTTTTGTCTAACATTTCAAAAATATGTTCGAATATTTTGACAATATCGTCTATTTCGTCTATTTCGTCTGTCGTGCTATGATAACTCATAAAGTATTGCTCTAAACGATTGATACCTATTTGAACGTAATTATCATCATCTAAAGATAGTATTTTTGTTGTTACGTTGTCTTTTTCAATAGAGTTTATAACTAATTTAAAGTGTGTTCAGGTGTTATGCATACATCACAATTTGAAGACAATTCTATTAATTCCATAATGTCATATTCGTCACAATTGTTATAACCTTTGTTATATTCTTTAAGATAAACACTGTAACTAGGTAGGCGATCGTAGTTGCTATAAGCTAACATTACGCTTATAAAGTTGAAATAAATTTCAAGATCGTCTTTATTGTAATGTTTTGAATTTATGACAATCGGGAAAAATGATATATCATCTAAAAATTCATTATCTTTGAAGCCTAGAATATATCCATTATGAGAGAAAATAGAAATATTTCCTATTTTCTCTATATCTATACTGATTTTTTCTAATTTCATATTATTTGAACCTCCCAAGTTTCTGGATAAGAAACATCAATACAAGCTATATAGCTTCTATCTTCATCTATTAAAGATATACCTAATATTTTTATTATATGATCCAAAACCTCATCAAAATCACTATTTTCTTCATAATCTTTCATTAATGTTTGGTAATCAATTCCCTTATATTCCCATAAACTTTGTGGAGAAGTATGCTCATCACATTTATTAACGAAATAATCCATTATTTCACTTATTTTATCTAAATCTGTTATCTCAAAATATAAATCATTATATAATTCTTGATAACAAAAATCCTCTTCTCTTTTTCTATTAGGCTTCCACATGAAATCTACAGACAAGGGATTTTTGTCTATTTTTAGTCCTATTAATTTCATTCAAACTCCACCTTTCTATATGTTCGTGCTTCCAAATCCACCAGCACCTCTTTCAGTTTCGCTTAGTTCGTCTAGTGTATTCACTTTTTGCAAGTCAACTGAAGTATATGGCACTATAATCATTTGTGCGATATATTCACCGTCTTCGATAGTTACATCTTCATTACCGTAGTTGAAGAATTTTAGCTTGATTGCACCACGATAGTCGCTATCTATTATTCCTACAGTATTTTGCAAGGCTAAATGCTTTTTTGTTCCAATAGATGAACGGGGAACTATCATCCCAAAATGATTTTTCGGTATCTCGACATGAATTTTCGTGTCGATATCTACATAGTCTTTAGCATTAACTTTCATTTTGTTTTCTAGATATGCTGGAAGGTCTATTCCTGCACTGTCTTTTGTTCCTACTTTCAAGTTGTGTTTTTCTGTAAAATATTTCATACGCTTTTTAAATCCTTTCTTTAAATTTGTAGCAAATTATTTGTTTTGTTCTTCGACAGTTATATTTTGTTCGACTTTTTTGTTAGCCTTTTGTTGATCGTTTTTATAATTAATTGTTGTGTTATGAATTGTTATAACCATTAATACTGTTCCCGCAATGGCTGCGATATATTTAAATATACGAATGCTTTCGTGAAAGATTTCATCACATATCACTGATATGATTAATATAACAGAAAAAATGGCTATTATTATAAATTTTGTATTCATTGTGATCTCCTTTTGATTATTTTAATTTCTTTATAAGTTTGCTAAATACATATTTGTAGCAACAACAATACTATTATCATTGAGAACCAAATAATTACTATAATTCCGGATATTTTTAAGACATTTGCTTTTTCTTTAATACCTTGTAGTAAGGTAATTACCCCAGCTAATAATGCAATAATGCATACAAATATATAATAAAAAATTTTCATAAATTGTTTCACCTCCTTGCTTATAACAAATCTGACGTAATCTTTGGGGCAACTTCTAACGCCGTAAGCATTACATAAATTCCAACTATCATAATTACACCCATTATAATCCCTTTAAGATTACCTTGTTCTTCTTGGTCATCTTCAATTCCAGAACCCAAACCTGTCAAAAACCATAGTTCTAATCCTAATAAAACACAATACCCAATAAATTTTTCCATTTTTGTCCTTTCCTTAAATTCACATTAACAAGCCAGAAATTATCGATACAGAACATAATACCGCAGAAATTCCGAACAATAATCTTCCACAGATATACACTATTGAATTTTCAGTTTCGTTGCCTATTGCAGCAAAAAATAACGATAAAATTGCTGTTACGAAAGTAGATATATACGTTCTTATAAATAAATTAATAACCATAATGCTTATCCTTTCTTACTTCCAACTAATTACAATCCATTGATTTTCTATACCGTTGGATTCTTTTATCAAATCTTTTGTTATTGCGAAATTGTCATTTAAATCATTTTTTAATGTTTTCACTAAAGTTTCTGCTTTGATGGGGTTATCTTTTAATGATTTTTTAAATTTTTCTTTATTTTTCTTGTAATAATTATCTTTTTCTAATTCTTCAAATTGATTAGCTTGGATATCTAAAGAGATATATCCTTTATCATTTACAGGTATCAATAGTATTTCATTTGAATCAGTATATTTTGTCTCAATGTCTATCATATTTTGTAAAAATTCTTGTTAATTTGGCTTTTCAAGTTTAAACATTTGGCTTTTTAGTGTAATTTTTTGTTCAACTTTTGTTGTATTTTCTTGTTCATAATTCTTATTAAAGTAGAATGTACTAAAAGCTGTTATTATTAATAACAATCCTATAATTCTGCACGCAAATGCAAAATTGATATCATTTCCCGCAAAATAACGTGCTCCATAATACATTGTAACTATTAATGTAATTATGCAAAGAATTATGTTTATGATTCCATGTATCGCCATATTTTCTCCCTACTTAATTCCAACTGATTGTAATCCATTGATTATCAATACCGTTGGATTCTTTTATAAACTTTATTTTAATCTTAAAATCATTATTTAAATCATTTTGTAACGTTTTTATAAGAGTTTTTGATTTAATAGGATTATTTTTCAACGATTGTTCAAAATTATCTTTATTTTCCTTATAATAATTGTCTTTTTCTAGCTCTCTTAATTTTTCAGTTTGAACTTTCAGAGTTATATATCCCTTATCATTTACAGGTATCAATAGTATTTGATTTGTATTTGATTTTGTATTTTTCATTTCAACATTCATCATATTTTGCAAAAATTCTTGTTGAAAACTATTTATAGATTTTTTATTTGGCTTTTCAAGTTTAAACATTTGGACTTCTTGCGTTTCTTGTTTTTGCTCAATTACCTCTGAATGTGAGTTTTTAAAATATATATAGTAGCCTGTCGAAAGAGTCCATAATATAAATATTAGCCCCAATATACTCCACATTCTAGACCAATCAGTAGTAGACCTTATATATTCAAGCAATTGTAACAATGTAACTCCCAAACTAAATATTACTATACAAATAAAAAGAATTATTGTTATAATATCCATTGTTTTTGCTATCCCTAATATACATGTTACGAACATGATAATACCATCAATTAAGAGAACTGGATAAAACATATCTAGCCATGGTTGAATTGCCTTTCTAGTTGAATAGTCTATATTATCTGTTAAATTCAAACATAATAACCATAATACAACAAAACACACAATACTTATTAAATTTATTTTAATTACCGTCTCCATTATTCCTATCCTTCAAATCTCTTTTTCTTATTAGTCTTTCCATTTTATTTCTTAATTCCAACTGATCACAATCCATTTATTGTTAATGTCGTTGGATTCTTTTATTGTTTCTTGTGTTACCGCAAAATCATCGTTTAAGTCGTTTTTTAATATCTTTATTAACGTTTCTGTTTTAATAGGGTTATTTTTTAATGATTTTTTAAATTTTTCTTTATTCCTTTTAAAATAGTGATTTGTTTCTAATTCTTCAAATTGATTAGTTTGAATATCTAAACTGACATATCCTTTGTTGTTTAAAGACATTAATGTTATTTGTTTCGACTTATTATTTTTTGTTTTAACTTCGATAATATTTTGCAAAAATTCTTGTTGAAATTTTGTTATATATTTTTCGTCTTGTCTTTCTATTTCAAAATGTTGATTAAAATTTTTATCAAAATGCGGTATAAATTGCTCCAATCATTAGTATCACTGCAATTATAAATCTAATTGAGTGATAACGGTCATCGTATGCCATGTGACGTTTCAAATCGTACGCAAGAATTATGAATCCTAATAAAAAAAGAATTACTGTAACAACTCTATAAATTTCATATTCTGCCATTTTTTAATCTCCTTTCTTTTTTTCTTCTTCTATAAGTTTTTTGATGGGCTTTATAGAAAATGTGTTTTTGTTCGGCATAGCCCAGATTCTTTCGATTTTCAAATTTCATCACCTAATGGCGTTATACCCACAGAACACATATCATTACAAAAATACAAAAAGCCACTTGTGATTAATCCACAAGTGACAAATACTTATAACCAAGTTTTAGCAGTGGACTACCGAATAGTTCACGCTATAAAATCCACAACGTATAAATCCAAAAACCCGAACAAATACCCGATACCTGTCCATAACAGTGTTAATTTACGGTATTTTGGATTGTTTGTTCTAGAATATTTCACATGACAACAAACATCTAATAATAGTATTGGAATAAATTCACTTAACAGTATTATTGTCAATAAACGCTCGCTATTTGACATCTGTTCCTCCTATAATCTAGTGCCAACGACTGAACACAATCTTTTCTCTTCTATATACAGATGAATTAGATATAGGCATATCTGGTTCTGCTGCAAAATTGTTTTGCAATAAAGTACACAAATTTTCTTTTAACTCTTCTTCAGACATTTCAGAAGCTTTTTTTAATCTGTTTTTGTTTTTGAACAAAATATTTTGATTATTTGTAAAAACCTCTCTGTTATCTTTATCGTACCAAACTGGAAATAAAATCATAATTACATCTCCTTTTATTAATTATATATATAGAATATCGGGGATAGGGCAGTGGTTAACAAATTAACAACTCTATTCAAATGTACCAAACAGACACAAAAATAGGGGAGACCAAGCTCCCCTTAAATGTTATCTAATTCGTAATGATTCACTATATTCTAATTTAACCCCGTCAATGATTAATCCTTGATTAGCTATATCGTCATATAGTTTTTGTTTGTCAGGCTTAGGTGGTTGAGGAACTAAATATTCTTCTGTTAACTTTGTTTCATCTTCAATAACAACCTTACCTTTGCTCTTGACAACAGAAAATGTATATAACGCTGTTTTAAGTTTTTTCTTGTCACAAAGATTAAACAATGTTGACAAAGCTGATTTCAAAAAGCTTATAGAATTATTAAAGCTATCTTTTCTTGCTTTAAGCCTTTTAATTTCTTCATCAATCTCTTTGACATTGTTTTCTAAATGTTTTATATAACCTGCTGTATCATTTGCTTTTTCTTCCAATGATTCGGTAGAGTCTCTAAACTTTTCAAGCAATAATTCACGCTCTAGTTTAATTCTATGCTCATCCATTTCTGTTTCTGGAACCATTTGATTAAGCTCTGCTAATCGTTCAATAATTTGATTAAGTTGAACATTTTGTTCGTATAATGTGTTTTCCATAAATTTTTCTCCTTTATCTTTGTTATGTATGTAAAATATCGACAAGAAACATGCAGACGAATTATTTGCTATGCTATACTGTGTACCTACTTATGAATAAAACAATGCCCCACAATATTGTAGTGGGGCATTGTTCATTCAAATTATAGTTGATATTCTGTTTGCAATATTGATAGCCAACTTTTGACTTCTTCATTTGTTTTGCAATTGATATGTCCAATCGGTTCATTATCTTTCAAAATTGTTATTTGATTTTTTATATCAAGCCTTGATGATGGGGAAACAATAACCGTACAATCTTTATTTTTCGTTTTTATAGGGTCTAATAAAGGTTCTAAATCTACATTATATGCCCAATCAGATAAAATTCGATCATAAATAAATTTAGTTATTAGGTCGATATTTACAATTTTCGTTATTAGCATTTTTTCACTCTCGAAAAAGCCATTATTTATAAAATCTTGATTAACAAAATCTGATATCATATCTTCAATTCTATTAATAGTATCTATCATTACAAAACATTTATAATTATCGAAAAACTCTATCTTTACTATGGTATCGGGCGAAAGTTTCTTTCTATCAAAACGCTCTAATAAATCTTTTTTTAAAGTTTCGTAATTATTCACCAAACTATTAATATCTGTACTATTAGTTGAACCGTATGGGGCAGATTGACTCGTTTTAATCCTATCATTAACCACATCAGTTATTTTTTCTATCTCGTATTGAACAATATGTTTAGGCGAAAACCAGTCTCCATCCATCAAAATATTTTTCCCTACAAGTTCTTTTTTTGATTTTACAGTTATCATAAATTTCTCTCCTTTTTACTCATTGTTTTCTTATGTATGCAATATATCGACAAATCATAAATGAATTAATTACTTGCTATACTACAAGATGTACCTATGATTAATAATTTTTTATGATAAGATGTTCTACACATCTACTATTTCTGTTTTTGAAATTAACTGAATACTTTTTTTTCAAAAGACAAAATAGGAAAATCTTTATATAAATCCACAATAAAATCCGTTTTCTTTATTATTAACATAAACCTTGAATTAACCTCTTTACAAAAGTTAGAGAGCCTAATATGATCTTGCTTAGAAAAATCATTATTAGAATAGTTCGAAAACTTTGTATCGTATGGTGGATCAAGGAAAATAAAATCGGTACAATCTAACTTTTTATTCAAAAAAAACTCTTCAAAATCGTTGTTTTCAAAACTCGTTCTTTTTAAATGGGAAATTGTACTATGGCAAGATAAACTATTTATTTTATTGCCAAAACTTTTAGAATTATAAGATATTCCACCATACGGAACATTAAATTCACCCTTTGAATTATATCTAAACATTGACGAATAACAATATTCTCGAATAAAGAAAAATAATGCAGATGACAAGCTATCATTTAACAAAAATAAATTTCTATTATTATATAAATATCGTATATGGGTATAAAACGCATTTTTTATAGAGGACTCTACGGTATCTAACATACCTTGTTTTTCATTTCCAAAATCCAGACTTTGTTTTTTTAACTTTCTTTTTAATATCTTTTCAAAATCACTAATGAATTTATCTTTTTCATATAGCAACGAATTGTTAGTAATAGATATTAGCTCGTTTTTATCCTCTAAATTTATAATCGTTTCAGCGTTATTCACGCATTGATAAATAAGTCTTTCTGAGTTTTTATACACAAAGTCTGCTATATCTATCCATGATTTATTTATTTCTTGTAGAAATGTTAAAAACTCTTTGTTTTGGTTTTTTGTAAACATATAAAAGTTTATTAGCTCTTTAGATCTATCGTTAACACAAAAATGTTCAATATTTGAATCAACTAAGTCAAAATAAACAGCTCCGCCACCTAAAAATGGCTCATAATATGTATCTATAGAACTAGGTAAATAGTCTCTAATTATGTTTAGTTCAGATGCCTTCCCACCAGTCCATTTTATAATTGGTTTCAAAAAAATCACCTCATAATTTGTGTAATATTTTCATAAATTATAACAACGAAATAGCTAGATAATTCCAATCGACAATATTATAACGATTGAATAAAAGTTTATTAAAGGCTTATTTAATTTTTTTCTAATATTTTGTGATAAAATAATGATAAATACATGGTAGAGGAGTTTGTGTTATGGATTTAGAAATTAGGAAGTTAGAAATTTGGAAAGCACGAGAAGCATTAAGTTCTGGAATGCCACTAGAAGAAATAGCAGAAAAAACTGGATTAGACTATGAACTAATTGTAGGGCTTCGAATGGGGTATATGGAATTCGAAAATCTAAGAATATCACAAGTTATGAAGCTTATTGAGTTAGGTGAAAACGAGTGTATAAAAGAAGACTACAGAGAAATGATGGGGTATATAGGTATTGGCTCTTTTAACGAAAATAGTGACTACGTTGCGATTGTAAGAGATTATGAGTTATATGGCTACCAACCAATCATTTCATATTATCTACAATCTGAATTCGGGCAAATCAATCAAAAGTGTGAAGTTATAAAAGTAGAAGATGCTTTGAAAGAAATGGAAAAGTACTGCTACGTTGAACCAGAAGATGAGTTTTAAATTGTAGGTGGGAAAATGAGTTCAAAAACTATTGATATAGAAAAAATAAAATTATTGTTAGAAAACGAAGCGTTCACATCTGAACTAATCGAACAAAGCACAGGCGTTAACAAAGGAATGATAGACAGCATAAGAGCAGGGGAGATGAATGTCGAAGACTTAGACCTCCAAACGGCCTTCATACTATCAAGATTGTGCGATGGCATAAATATTTCATATGATTATGAAAATCTTTTGGAAGAATTTAGAGCAGACTTACACGAATTTAGCCCTAAGCTTGTAGCCATAGTTAGAGAAGATAGGGAAGTGTACAAGCCGATAATAGATTATTATCTTCCACAATCATTCAATAAAATTGATGAACCTTGTGAAATTGTTTACGCAAAAGATGTACTAGAAGAGATGGAAGACATGAACAAGCTAATATAAGCCAGAAAAAGCAGGTATATAACACCTGCTTTTTGACTTTATTCAAAAGAGAACAGAGGGAAGTCTGTTCTCAAATTCTAATACCAACATGTATAATAAACATCTTCATCTTCTGTGTTCATCAAAAAATCTTCAACATTTTCGAAAGCTTCTTTGACTTCTAAAATATCTAACAGATAATAGATATTTAATTCATAATCACCGTAGAAAAAGCCTTTTGTTATCGGAAGTTTTTCTTCGACTATTTCAGAACATTCCTTGTTTTCTGAAATAATTTCTTTAAATTTTTGATTAATGCTATCGAAAAATCCAGAGTTTATTTCTCCAGCGTTGCTTTGGTCTATTTTGACATCAGAATAATCCTCTTTATATTTCTTAGCGTATTTTTCCAAAGACAAATCACAATAATCTTGAACCTCTTGAATGAAGTCTTTCGAAAAACATTTTAAAAACTTATTGCAAACATTAAGCAAATATTCTATATCCTCGCCAGAAACTCGAACATATTCGCAGTTATCAATGTTGTATTTTTCTTCGAAATATCCTTGCAATATGTTGACCTTTCTGAAATACGCTAATTCTGAACAGTGGTACAAGTAGTTATTGTCTTCATCAATATAATCGCTCGCAAAAAACCTGTCTGGAAAATACTCCACGTCACCAATATTGCTAAAATAAACAGCATACAAATTTTGATCTAATCCCATAATTTTTCTCCTTTATATTCTTTATTTCTTGTATATATAAAATAGCGAGAATACCGATAACACCAAAAATTAACACACCTAATCCATGTACCAAAAAGGAAGTCGACAAAAGCCCACTTCCAATATTTAACATTATTCAATTTTCACGCAATCTAAAATCTCTATATTATAGAAATCGCAAACAGTTAACAAAACATCAATAATACCTGAAGCAACAAGCTTTTTATAATTTTGAACGCCTACGATAAAATTAATAAGCTTCGCTATTTGTTCTATGATGATCAACTTAGCTTCACAAGGTTTTTTAGAAACTTTTCTGAACTCTCGCATAATCGTATATATTTTATCCAAATCCACTTTAGAATCAAGCTCGTTTCCTACAACGAGTGTTATATACACATTGCATATACTGTCTTTTATAAGCTCAATATCATCTAAGCACAAGCCTTTTAACAAATCCGACAACTTTTCTATAGTTGCAAGAATGTTATTAGAGATAGTCACATCTAGACCAAGACCTTGCGTGACATTTAATATATTTTTGTTTAATTCTTCCATTATTCCTCCAAAACCTTTGTTATCGCTTGAAGCGGACTTCTAGCCTTAACAAGACTTATAGTTTCTTTACCTTTTTTCCTAACAGCATACAGCTCTGATTCCAAATAGCAATACTCATATTCCATATATTTTCTGTCAAGTTCGTATGGCTCTGGAACGCTATGATATGTGCTTTCTTTTATTTCTTTGTACGCATCATGTATTTCCGATAATCCCACATTTACACCTCCTTTTTTATTTTGTTAACCTATTGTTCGTTGTGTTGAGAAACATCTATCATCTCACACAAATTAGCAGATTTATATTTATTTTTCAAGTAATTACACTCTTCTTCAGTAAATATATTTCTTATACCAAAGATCTTTTTGTTTCCATCAAATAAAATCTTTTCTTCATCATTTTTAAAATCAACGACATTTAGATATCCGTAATCGCCCAATTCTTCGTTATATAGATGATAGTTTTCACTAATTTCTTTAGCATTGAAGAATTTATCAAATTTTGATAATTGTCCTTTGTTTTCTTGCCAAACATTGAACATTGGGTCTTTATAATATAAGATATTATTTGAGATTTTATATCTTCTGTTATCTACTATATATTCAGTATTTTCTTTCCAACCCAGAATAACGCATAAACTATTAGTTATTAATACCTTTCCAGATTCACGAGCACTTATTTTTCTTTCCAATCTTTTAATTTGTCTAATAATTTTCTTTGCTTGTTTTGTGTTTAATTCTTTCCCTAATATTTGATCTACCGTATTGATAAACACATCGATATTAATATCTTGAATTTCTTTTTCTGTTCTTGTATTTTCCATAATATTCTCCTATAAAACAATGGGCGACAGTCTAGTCTACGCCCACGATATAACTTTCTGACATTAATGAATATTCGTAGTCTTCGGTTTCTTTATCTAAAAAATTATAAATAAGATTGCTTAGCTCTTTTATCTTTTTGTCACCTAGACTTTCTGCTAAACTATATTTGTCATTTGAAAAATAAATGTTATCCCAATAATTTTCATCAATCGTTTCAACAATCCATTCTCCACAGTTTTGTGGAATCTCTGGTTTTTCGAACTCAATTATCCAAAACTCCTTTATTGTTGACAAAGATATAATTTCAGAACGATTACATGAATCCATTAATTCCACTAATTCTTCTGCAAAAATATCTTGATTGGGGATATAGTCAGAGGTGTCTATGTTTTCATTAAACTCTCGTAAAACCCTTAGACCTTCAGCTTTTGCCTTATCAAAACTATCGAACATCTCATTTAAATACGTTCCTTTATCTCCGTAAAGGCTACAACAATATGTTTTGTTTTTATCCATAAGTCTTACTCCTCTTTAGCTTTCCAACCTACGCCATAATCATTCCACAAGAAACATTCGCTAAATGATTTTATTTTAAATCTTGCAAACCTATCATCCTTATCAACTAAGGTAGCGTAACATGTGAACTACTCGGCAATTGAATTACCGAGCATCCGATATACGATGCAAATACATCGCAGATTCGGGGTGTGTCCATAACACCTATACTGCTTTTTACACAGCTACTTTTAATAGATAAGGGCTTTTTATCTCATAAGGATTGAGATTAATAACCCTTTTTTCTTCTTGCAAATATAATCTTAATATATTGTAAGCTCCGACTATATCAGCGTTCCAAATATTATCCCCATCTCTATACAATCCTCTTTTTATTCTGTTTGATTTTTTAGCATACTCTTTACTTACAAATGGGGCTACTGGGCTTGTTTGACTAGAATATGATTCTTTTTGTTTAACTAGTCTTATCCCTTCCAATCTTAGCTTATATTCAAGCATTTGATATATTTTATTGTATGGCAAGGAATGTAATTTTTGATTATTAACATGTCCAATATTATTATCTTTTCTTATTCCTTTAATATCTCCGATTATTACTGTATTGATATTGTTAACTACACAGTAATTCACAATGGCTCTTGTTGTTTTATGCAAGTAGTCATTTATACAATTATTCTTCTTTAAAAATAGGCTAGAGATATGTTTTGAACTTTTAGGATTTTTTATTCCTTTAGCATTTTGAATACTACTGTATTGTGATTGCACTCTTGATATCTCTTTATTGTATTTATGACATATCGCAAGATATTTTCTTCCGATTATAAAACTCTCATGAGTATTAGAGTTAAAACAAGAAAAGAGGTTGTGAAGTCCAAGGTCAATACTTAGATATGAATTATTATCTACACGATAATCTATATCTTTAATTTCGTAGATTACGATAATATTGCTCTTACCATTTATCGGAGGATATATTTTTATCTGTTTTATTACATCAAAGTCCTTGAAAAACTTATTTTCAAGATAAAGGTAATTATCTTCAATGCCATAGTTAAGATACATATATTCCTTTAATCTTTTTGATAAAGAAAGTCTTATAATATTCTCATCTACTTTATGTGATATCGCATTTTGCATATAAGTAATTGCTATATTATCAGACTTGTATTTAGGTGGTTTTGGATTAACAACATTAGGGCTTTTGCTTTTTAATAGAGAATAAAACGACTTCCATGATTTATCTAGTTGTTTACAAACTTCTTGTGCCGTTTGAGATGGAAGTTGTTTATACCATAAATCGTCTTTATGGTATTTCTTTTGAAAATACCAATTTGGATAATCACAAGGAAGATTTAATTCTTTGTAGTTTAGTTTTTCATAATTACAAACATTCCAAAGCTTATATGCCGCATAGCACATGTGACCTATAATGTTAGATTGTTTATTTGTCAAAATTACGCTTGTTTTTCGTGCTAGTAGCATATATTCACCTCCTTAATATGCTTTAGATTGTTTTTCGATATATCTCTTGATATCTTCTTCTGATACACAACCAATGGTTTCACAATAATACGAATGATTCCATAGTTGTCCTTTCCATAGCTTTTGTCTTAAGTCTGGATATTTCTCAAAAAGCTTTCTTCCCGTTATTCCCTTTAAATACTTAACAATTATTGTTACCGATAATTTAGGTGGGGCAGATATGAAACAATGTATATAATCCATTTCTCCACACTCAAACAGTTTCACAGTAAAGCCTTTATCTTCGCCAATTTCTATTGCCAACTCTTTGAGATAGCTCTCAATTTCAGCTGACAATATTTTTCTTCTATGTTTTACAGACCATACAATATGGTAGTTAATATTGCACACCGAAGTGCGGTAATATACTAGGTTATCTTTCATACATATAGTATACTATATTTCAATCAAATAAGCAAACAAATGTTCGCCTGCCGCTTTCATCTCGGCAATTGAATCACCGAGGATTCCTGCTCAATTTCCTAAATTTCATATATCCTCCCAAACTCTAATTATCTTTTGCTTTCCAGCCTACGCCATAATCATTCCACAAAAAACATTCGCAAAATGATTTGATTTTAAACCTTGCAAATCTTTCATCTTTATCAACTAGGGTAGCGTAACATCTGAATTTTTCTTTAGTTTTGTTCACATCATAAATAGCGTATTTTTCACCTTCGATAAATTTCTCCGCTACTTTATTTTCGTGTTTAACCTTATCAAAAAATTTTTTATAATCAATTTTAAAATTACCTTCATCATCTATTACAGATTCATCTTCATCATATAAATTGTCATCCATGATTTGTCTCCTTTCTTTGTTCGTAAATATTTCATGTTCTTTTCTAAAATCGATAATCTCAAGATTATATATAAGAAAAGATCTAACGGAACTATAAGTTCTGTTTAATTCGTTCGATATTTCCTCTGCAACCTTAGAGAGTCTTTCTCTAGGATTATCATGAATCACCTTTTTACATACTTGTATTTCTTCACACGACCACTTCAACTAAAAAGCCTCCTTATAGTTGTTCTAATATATTTTTTAGTAATTCTTCATCTTTATTTCTTTTAATTGCACCCATTTTTTCAAAATATGACATAAGTTCTTCTTTAACCTTTAAATAATTTTTATCAAAGCAGCAGTCCAGAATATCTGCTTGTATATCCAAAACATCAGCCAATGTAAGCATTTCTACATCACCGTTTTCAAAAGAATATCCGCTATCATCAAATAGGGTACTATCTCCATTTTGAATATTTGAGTAAACTAGATCTTTATTTCTAAAACTCAACCTATCGTGAATATTTGTACCTATATAATGATTTGATCGAGGACTAGCTTTATCAGTAATTTTTATTAACGGTATTCGCATTTTGTAATCGTTATACATTTGTTTGTCCTTTTTAATCCACTTTTTTCTCTGCATTTACATCATAGAAAATCTCTTGAACAGATTTATCTGCTAATGTTGCTATTTTCGCCATTCTTTCTCTTGATGGAAGACATCTACCTTTTTCATAATGACCCCAAGCAGTTCTTGAAATTCCACAAAGCTTAGCAATGTCATTTTGAGATAGATGCAATTGTTTGATCCTGATATGTTTAAGCTCTTTAGCAATTTCTTGTTCCGGCTTTAATTTGTAGTCACTTTCATCAAGTGGTCTAATGTTGTTATAGTCTATTTTCATTGTATTTTCTGAGCAACAGATCAGATATTACGATAATGTATACCTAAACCTTCACTCCAACTCCTTTCGAATATATTTATGGTTTTAAAAGACAAGAACTTAAAATATTCTTTGGCTTTTACCTTATATTTTGTACATGACAGAATTTGTTGCATTTAAAATAAATCGAACACACAAGCCCATGTACCAATTTAATTGTAATCTGTAAATAGATTAAATCAGTTAAAAGAAAACAAGATAACGATAAAAATATGATTATAAAGATAAAACAATAACAATAGAACCACAAAGCGACAAGTAATTAAAATACATATAGAAATGTATTGCAATTACATTAATACAATGATATAATGTAACTATAATACAAAACACATGTAACAAATAACAAGTAAAGGAGAAAAATATGGTTATAACTATAGGGAATAACAAAGGTGGAGTAGGGAAAACGACACTTAGCACTGTATTCACTTATATACTTAGTGACTTAAGAAAAGAAAAAGTATTAGTAATTGATACAGATCAACAATCAAATTTATCTAAACTTTTAGAAATAACTTATGGAAAAAAATTTGACGAGAACAAAAACATATACCAAGCCTTATTTTCAGCTGAAAGTATAAAGAACTATATTCAACCCGTAACAAGTACATTAGACATACTAGTAGGCAGTTGGGATATGGCGAACTTCGAAAATAACGTTGGAAAGACTTATAAAGAACAATCTATTCCTTTTATTTTAAGGACTAAGCTAGAAGAAGTTAGAAATGATTATGATTATATAATTATTGACACATCTCCTACAACGGGATTGTCAACACAAAACGCAATAATAGCAAGTGATTATGTAATTATAGCAACACAAACAGTACCACTAGCATTTGATAGCACAGACAGATACTTTATGTTTTTAACACAAATATCAAATCAAGTATTTGATGGATTTGAATTATTAGGAATAGTTCCATATTTAGTGGGGGATTCATCTACCGACAGAACGTATATACAAAGATATAATAGCGAATTTAACGTAGATTGTTTTAGCAACATGATTAAGGCATCAGACAGGGTAAAATCGTGGTCTAATAACGGAATAACAAGCCATTTACCATATGACAAACGTACATTAAAAATGTATGAAGATGTTTTAGATGAAGCACTAACTAGAACCGTAAGTATGTAGGGGGGAATATTATGAAAAGCAGAGATTATAGAGACGATAATAACAAAAAGAACAAGAACATTATAAGTACTAATATTTTGGAAAGAAAGACAGATAATTCAAAGAGTATTAGAATATATGAGGAAGATTATAACTTTATTGATTTCTTATCAATTTGGAAGAAAGATACGATGGTAAGTTTAATTAATTCAATGATAAAAGAATATAAAGAAAGCCATCCAGAAGAAGTAGAAAAATATAAGGCGTTTCAAGAATTTCAAAAATAAATAAATGATTTTAACCGTAGAAGATAATCTACGGTTAATTTTTTCGATAAATAAATAAGTATATTATATGAATAAGGCATTGTTTAGAATAAATACAATATTAAATAATCGTGTTGTACTATATATATGACAGAGTTTCTATCCCTATATTTTATATTTTAACACAATTAACAAAATACTTGATAGAATAACTATTGAGGAGGAAAAGTGTGAAAAATACAAATTATACAATTATCAAGGGAAAGAGTAAAGGGATTGTTAGAAAACTAACAACGCCTATATCATCTAATGAAACAAGAAAACATATTTCAAAAGAGGATGAAGAAAACTTTTTTAAAGCATATAATAATCCTGACATTGACGAAAATATCAAGGTGAAATTAGCGAATAATTTTTTAAAAGAACTTATCCCGTTAGTTTATTCTTATGTAAACTCATATTGTCATCGTAAAAGTTATCAAAACTTTGAATTCTCAGAAATACGAGATGATCTTATTTCTGAAGGGTTAAATGCTGTATATAGATGTTTTGAAACCTTTGATTCATCTAAAAAGATAAGGTTTACAACATACGCTTCTAGTTGCATACAAGGTAAAATTAAAAACTATTGCAGAGACTATCATTTGAGACATTTTACAGGTACTAGAACGCTTTATGAAAATATTCAAAAAGATTATAAAAAAGCGAAGCAACAGGGTATTGCAAATGATTTTAAATTCGATAAGTGCAATTATGCTACAGTAAAATCCTTAGATGAACTAACCGATACACAAGATAAAGATATGTATTTAGAGTTTCATAATGATTTACAAATACAAAGTCTATATAAAGATGACACAAATATTAGTGAAGTATATTCAGAAAATTATGAAATCTTTAAACTTCTTTGTAAAGGTTTAAATGAAACCGAATATATAATGACTATGTTGTTTTATTCCAATTATACCAAGCCACAAATTGCTGAAAAGTTTAATGTTGATAGAAGTGTTGTTGAAAAATGTATCACAACTACTTTAAAGAAAATGCGTAACAGAGCAGCAGAGCTTGGATTAAGTAAGGATTATTTTGGATTTTGATCTACTAATAGGGTAAATCGTGAATTTACAGAAACATCAAAAGGTTTATATTATGGAAATAATATAATGTTTTATATAGCAAAAGATAGAAGAAAGCCATTAATTGGCTTTTTTTTAATTGTTTTCTAAAATTTGCATAAATTGCTTTAAAATTATAACATGTTATTATGAAAAATTTAATAACACGTTATTAAACCCTACGAAAAAATTATTTAATTTTCAATGAGCATTTATTTCCTTCACCATTGTTATACCCACAAACATGATCACTGTTGAAAATTTTATAAATTATTTAACGATTTTTTAAAATTTGTTTATTAAGAATATTTTAGCCAAAATTCAATAAAAGTATGTTAAATAAATACTTATGTAGCCCAATTTTGTATTAAAAGCTTTTATAAGCCTTTTTAACATGTTTATACTAAATAGACATATAATTACATGCTTAAAACAATAAAACCCTCGTATAATTGATTATACGAGGTCTTTTTTAATTGATTTTAGAAAATTTACAAAAAAAAACAGCTACCCCTCCAGCCTATTTCTGCCTCACCTGGTATATTGACAAAAAACAATACTTGTGTCAGAATATAGTTAAAGAAGAAAATCGGAAAGTAGGAAAATATGATTATAGAAATTAAATCCAAATCTCAAATAACAATTCCAAAAGAGATTATGCAAGAGTTAAATATAGATAAAGGAACAAATCTGGAATGTAAAGTTGTTAACGGAGAAATTGTTCTAACGCCTATCAAATTTATCGGCAAGACAGATATAGAAGAAATAAAAAAGAAACTTAACGATATTAATATATCGGAAAATGAATACAACGAAATTGTTGGTATTCTAGAAAGGAAATAGAAAATGAAACAAAGAGACAGTCTTTTAGAGAAAATATTAAACACAAACTCTAAATCTTTAAAAGTTGAAGTATCGGAGGTTCCCCCATTTATTTCAAACTATGTTAAAGATTTATATGTAATGTACAACTTATCAAGACACACCATAATTGATTATTTCTCTCTAATTACGATATTTACTAAAAAAATGTTTTTAACATTCTACAATAAACCATATTACAATATTACGACCGAAAAATATGATCCACATTATTTAAATATTGATGAAAAGTTTTATGAAAAAGTTGAAAAAAGACATGTTAATGATTTTTTAGCAGAATTAAAGTTAGAAAGAAATTTAAAAGAATCATCTGTTATCACTAAAATTAGGCAACTAAAATCATTTTACTCCTATCTTGAAGAACATTATGATATTAAAAATAATGTAAAGAACATAAGGATTCCTAAAGCTGAAAAAAATCTACCCGTATATTTAACACTAGAAGAAGCAGTATCCTTAGTTAATGTAGTAGATAAAGATATTGAACAACATAAATCATCGAAACTAGAATGGGTATGTACTAGGAACAAATGTATGATAGTAATGCTATTGAACTGTGCATTAAGACGTTCTGAATTGCGTTCTATAAATATCGAAGATATAAAAGAAGATTATATTATTGTTATGGGAAAAGGTGCAAAAGAAAGGACAATCTATCTAAATGATTTAACTAAACAATCAATCAATGATTATTTAAGAGTTAGACCAAAAGATGCTAAAGACAATAAAGCTTTATTTATAACAAAAAACAAACACACATATTCTAGAATTAGTTGCGAAAGAATTGGAGATGTTGTTAAAAAATATTTGAGAAAAGCTAACCTTAACGACCAATTGTTCTCTACTCATAAACTTAGACACACATCAGCAACGCTTATGTATCAACATGGAAATGTGGATTTAAGAAGTCTTCAACAAATTCTAGGACACGCTAGTTCAAAAACTACTGAAATATATACTCACGTTTATGATAAAAACTTAAAAAGAGCGGTCAACACTAATCCGTTGAACGTATTATACGAAGAAAATAAGAAGAGCTTATAATAGTTCTTCTTATTTTTTTATCTACTTAATCTATTAATCGTCTCTTAACATAAAAAACATAAAAAACATAAAAGGAATAATACTTGATAAATATAAATTAATATTATCATCAGCTTTTTCTTTCTCTTTCTTTTCGCTTTTTTCTATAATTTTATATATTTCAGTAAAACCGTTAGCTATTCCCTCATCTACTTTATTATTTTCGAATGAAGGCATCATTTTATCCTCGATAATTCTATTAACTTTATTATCAGAAAGAATCTCTTCAAGACCTTTACTAGTTATAATCCTCAAGTATTGTTCACCTTTAGGCGTTTTAGCTAATAAGATTAATACGTCTTTTTTAATAATGGAACTCTCTAGACCACATTTATCAAAAGCTTTATCTGCATATTCTTTTACATCGTATTCAAGATTATTTACCGTTAGAACAAATATTTCACCATTATCATCTAAATTATTATTTGCCTCGTTTATTTTATCTTTAGTATCTTTTGACAATACATTTAAGTTATCTTCATAATACCACTTTGAATCTTCACTGCTTGCAAAAACCTGATCATAATTGTTAAGCATTGTTAGAAAAGCTCCAACAATAACAATAACTTTGATTAACATTTTCTTAATTTTGTTTAATTTCATTGGCAATACCTCCTTATTATTTATCACTTGCTAATTGCAAGAAATTATTAATTTATGCAACATTGCTAAATCCCTTCTGAAAATCACTTGCTATTGCAAAGAAATATATCGTGTGTGCCAGCCATAACATCTGAAATACACTCGCTTATTGCGAGAAAATTTATAGGACACTTATGCCAACTTTTCAGGAACACACTCGCTTATTGCGAGAAAAAATAAATATTATACTCACAAAGAGTGTAAGCCGAGAGACACCCCCGCATGTGCGGGTAAACAAAGATAAGATAATAAAAATTAAGAGTTTGTTTTTATCCCTTATAAAGGAAAACACTCGCTTTTGCGAGAAATATATATAAACGAAACCTGCAAAATAGTTGAATTTTTGGAAGGTAAACCATATATACACGATTTTTTAATTTTTATATAAATCTTTTTGCATGGTTTCGCTATATTCTTTTAAAGTTTTTGTAGCCTCAATTGTTCTGTTAATTTTAATTAACTGTTCTTCTTTATCTTTAGCATTTATAATATTCCTTAGATAATCTATAGAATACTGCTTGTAAGTTGAATATAATTCCTTTGAGTAGTTAGTCCAATTATCAAGTTCTGGATAGCCATCATATTTATCTATTGCATACTTTAGCACTTTAAACTCACCATCTAATCCATTTACAGTTGATGCCAAAAGCGATCCTTCTTCTCCCTTAGTAGTCTGATTCTCAAGAACCCATACTTTTAATTTCAAAAGAGATGTCGGCAATTCTTCTAATTGATTATCTATTTTCATTAATTTAGACTTGTATTCACTTATTGCATTTTGCTTTTCCTGTAATGTTAATGTCTGTTTAGTTGAATTGTTTTCATTTGAACAAGAAGTCAGACACATACAAAGCACAAATACTGTAACAAAAATCTTTAATAATTTTTTCAAAATATTTCCTACATTTCTACTTTAATCGAAGATGAACCTTCATCGTCTTTATTATCCTCTGACTTTTCTTCTCCATCTGTATCTTTCACTAACTCATCTTCTATTTCTTCAGATGTATTGTTGTCAGTTTCTTCTTTAGTATTTAAATCTACTTCTTCAATTAAATCTTCTTTATCGCTGACTTCATCCTCAGTTTCTTCTTGAATCTTTAATTCATCAGGAAGTTCAATCTTTGGAAGAGAATCCTCTTGTGCTTTGTTAATTGTTTCTTCGATATTGTCGATAATTTCTTTTGAAGACTCATCTGTAGCATCCATTTGAGCTGATAAAATTGGATTAACTATTTCATAATATGGACTAGCATTATCGTTGATATAGAAATCTGCAACTACATTTTCAAAAATATCAGAAAAATTTTGTTGGTATATTTCTTTAAACTCATCTTCTGTGTATTGCTTGTTTTTTAAATCATCGAACATTTCTTCAAGCTTTGATACTATATATATTTTCATAACTAACACATCTTCAATTTCTGCATGATATAGCTTTAAGCCTGTGTTATCTAAAATATACTTATCTAAAGGGTCGTTATTTTCCTCGTTTAAGTCAAAATCAAAAGCTGATTGAAGTGCTACACTCATACGAGATGCCCTCATTTGTCTGTAATCGTCTTCTGTAAAATAAAATCTCCATGTTTTCTTTTCCATTGTTTTTCTCTCCTTTGTTTTTTAAAATTCTGTATTTGCTATATCATCATCAAGAATATCTTCAGGTTTTCTTATTTCAGTTCCACCTGTCTTGTTGAGATATCTAATACCTAGTTGTTCTTTTATATAATCTGGATCGTCTTGCATTTCTAATCTTGCTTCTAATTCACCTGGATATTCGAACATAGCGAATGTTTGCCAAGCGTATCTTTTATTAAAAGCAACAGCTAATACATCCAAATCATCTTTATGTTTTTGATAAAGCTCTTCTTTATCAAATGCAAAAAATCTAGAAATTGAATATACTTTCTTATCGAAAGAAACTTCTTGTGTGTCATACATCCATACGAATGTTGCGATATACTTAGCTTCTCCATCTATATTTTCTGAAACATCACACATACACCATGTTTCTTTAACCTGACTAGCATTTCTATTTTGATCCAATGCTACAGTTACCGGATAATAGAAGATTTCTTCATAACCTAGGTTATTTTCTCTTTCTAACCCAATCATTTCTTCTAGTTCATCTGTAAAGTAGTATCTGAAGATTTCGTCAGTCTCAAAAATACCGTTAACCGTAAATCCAATCGTTGGATATAGATCAATTTTTCTATCATAGAAGTTGATTTCCTTTTCTCTAAGTTGATGAACACCTTCAAATGTTTTTTCATCTTCAAAATCAATCCTTTTAGCTATAAAGCTAAACCATTTTTCCCAATCTTTAATTTGCGAAGCTCTATTTACGCTTTGAACATCTTCTATTTCAGATGAAGCAATATTGAATTTGTCAAAGTTGTTGTAGACTAGGTTATCTTTAGAAACATTACTTAATTTTTCATAAATTCTTCCTGAAGTTGATAAAAGGTTGTTATTATCCTCTTGATCTGTTTTTAAAATATTGAAAAACTCATCTTTAAAATTCTTAGGAATATTAGAAATACTTTCTTTATTAATTTGGAAGAATTGTCTAGCTGCCTCTATAGAAGCTGTGTCTAAAGGTGCAATATTAGAGATTGTTTCATCATCAAATTCTAATTTATTTCCTATTCCTTCAAAAGTTGTTGGAACAAATCTTGTAGAATCGAAGTCAAAATTAATAAAAGCATAAAGTTGAGAATGGTCTTTTTGCTTTTTATAGTATTCTTCTTTCTTTAAATCTTTGAAATACAAAGATACAGCTATCTCTAATAAGAAATCTTCTTTAGAAGCCAATTCTTTAGATTCTGTTGCCAAAGATTCTATGATGTCTTTTCTATCATTTGATAAATTGTTCATGAAATCATCATACAAAATCTCTGCTCTTTCTTTTAAATCTGGGTTTTTAGCCAAGAACGTATCTTTAAACTCTTGATATATCTTTTCTGAACTTTCTAAATCATTTGAATAAACAAATTTATTCATAGTGTTAAAATTAATACCTACAATATCATCAAAATATCTTTTATCTTCTAGTCTCAAATACACCATTGACGGTAATAATATTTCAGAATCATTTTCTAATGTTGTAGAGTAGTTATAGTATGCTTTTACAAAATAAATGTAAGGGCATTTCAAATATTTAGACAAATAATCATTGTCTATGATGTTTTTAGGAAAATCTATAACCTCTTTGATATAATCGTATAAATCTTCTCCATTTTTTAAATAATTTTTAATCATAAAAATCTCCTTTTTATTAGCTCAAAAGAGTTGTAAAACAACCCTCTTGAGCCTAATTTATTACTAATTTGATAGCGAACAGAAAAAGATATGAAAATAGGGTTTATTCTAGAGATGTGTACCAAATCTACATTTCCATTTCTTCTTCTACTTCTCTTTCAGCTGTATTACCAATATCGACTTTTTCTTTTATATTTTCAACATTTTCTTCAATTGCTTTTTCTTCAACTTGTTGTTCTTTTTCTTTAGCTTTTTCTTCCCTATTTTCTTTAAATTCATTAAGAACATCATCAAAAATCTTATTTAACGATTCTTTTAATGTATTGTTTTTAAGATTATCCTTTTTATCATCTAGGAATTTATATGTTCCAGAATCCTCTATTTCGGACAACTCATTTTTAATTTCTTGTAGAATCGCCATTCTAACCTTAAACATTTGCATTTGATTTGGCACACTTTCTAAATTCAATTCTTTTGAGTTATATAGTTGGGCTAAGAACTTACTAGATAAATCTACGATATTTTTTGGTTCATTTTGTAATGCTTTTGAATCATGTAGACTTTCATTAAACTCGTATTTACCTATTCTAAATAGAAGCTCTTCGTTAGTTTTTACTACCTCATTAGTATTTTTGTTTTTTATTAACCCAGATTCAAAATCAACATCAAGCCCTGATTCATTTAATTCTTTTAATTTGTATTGCAACATTTCATTAACATCTTTAATACCATTTTTAGAATCAACCACTATAGACTTAACCGTTGGAAGCTGATTTTCAAGTTTCAATCTAGCTTGTGTTCCTGCTTGGTCGTTATCAAGCATTAATATCACATGCGAAGGATCGATATTATTATGGAAACAATAATCTCTCAAATCTAAGTTTCTAGCATTACCAACACCTAATATCGATACGAAATTTACTTTATCTTGTTTAAGGTCGATATCTTTTAACGAGTTTTGAAGATTGTCTCTATAAGGATTATATAAATTTTCTTTAATGTCTTGCGAATCATTTAAATTAAGATCTCTCATGTAATCATATCTGCTGTCAATTTTACAGAAGCTCAAAGCACTAAGGGCATCTATTGTAGCCTCTGTTATAATTGTGTATTCATGAGCTTTTCTTTTTTCTGGTGAATAATCTTCTAGACTATTTCCAACCCACGACTTAACAACACCAGATGGTAGTCTTGAACTTACCTTAGAGCCTTTTAGCTTATCTATCTTCTCGTTTATATTCTTGTTAAATTGTTCCTTTTTAGACTTAACACCTATTTGATATCTTTCCTTATCACTATCAGATAAAGAATTGTATTGTTTTTCTGTAATTCTTGAAAAAGGACTTAAATAAAGATGAAAATCTTTTTTACCAGCTTCATCTAATGAATGATATTGGTCGTAGCTAATATATTTTTGACCATCATTAGTTCTAAATGATTTTTGGCAATATATCTTATTTGAAATGTTTCTTTGTTCTTGTTGCATTTGAACATTGCTATATAAGTCTGTAACCTCTGTTATCATATAAGGTTCATTAGTACTTGGATTGACACTAGCCTTTATTATTGGGTTATTTTTATTAACCTCTTTTAAAATAGTTCCTGGTATTTTTCTTTTTTCAATCAAATAGTCTTTTACCGCTTTTGTCGCTGAATCCATTAAGAAATTATCTGTATTCTTATCAGACAAATATCTTGAACTATATCCAATTTCTCTTGCGTATAGAAGTTGGGATTTGTTAAAGTTTTTAGAAGAATCTCTTCCCGAACGAGTATCAATTGTTCTTATTTGATTAACAGTTAAATTCATATCGTTGTTACTCATTCTATAACCTGACATTGATCTAACTTTTGATATCTCCAATAACAATAATCCCATTTGATAATCTGTTAATGGTCTTTCTGTAATCTTTTGGTATTTTTCAATGACATCAAAATAAGTGTTTACTTTATCATCTACTTCGTTAAATTCCTTTTCTTTATTAAATTGTCTTTCGTCAAATGCTTGAAGTGAAGTTTTGCCTTGTAATTGTTTTATTATATTGTCTCTTTCGGCTGCACTTCCAGCGACTTTATAAAAGTCTATTGTGTTCATTAACGCACTAAATAAGTCATTATCTTTTTCTTTATTTATAACGACTTTGGAATTTTTAGCGTATTCTTTTTGGATATTTTTAACTAATAAATTACCATTAAAAAATCCAAGAGAAGTTTGAGTTCCTAAATTATTTTCTCTAATCTTTTTGAAATCCCCTATTTTGTTTCTGTAACTGTTATATGTTTCTAAAGCTTGTGCGTTTTGTTTTTCAAATTCCATAGCTTTTTCCCAAATTACTTTTAGTTGAGGATTAGTGTTTTCTAAATAGTTCAGCATTTTTTCATCTGACCTAAACATATTTTCAAGCTGTATGCCTTTACTATGACAATAAACACCTAAAGCAGAATTCATCCAAGGCTCTCTCTTGCCCTCTTTAAAGTTATATAATGTTCCTGTCTTTTCAAACTTCCAGACATCTTGCTCTATTTTATGTCTATCATAATCCCATACATCACCGTAAATCTCCTTAAACATATCTAAAGGCGATTTTCCGTAAGTATCTGTAAATTGGAAAATATTATTATATACATACTTCTTTAAATCATATGAAAGGTTTGCTTTTGAGTTATAGATAATGTCGTTTTCTTTTAACGTACAACTACTCATAATAGATTTTAATGCCGAAGCACCTAAGCCAAATCTCGCATTATCAATGTATTTTTCAGTATCATAGAAGTCTTTGTTAGATTTTACATAAGTGTTAACCGTTACACGCTTTGTTCCGTAATCTGAAGTTCTTTTATTAAGATTGTTATTAAGGTTAGTTGCCATAGCATTTTCTGATGTTATGTTGTTATCTTTCCAGTTAATTCTTGATACATCTGGAATATACGCATTTTTAATATCGTCTAATTTCTTATTAAATGATTGAGAAGGCGTATTTTTATCTATCTTAGCTAATAAGTTAACCACAGGACTACTGTTAGAATAAGTTACTAAATTAACGCCTGTTGATTGTTGAAGCTTATTTAAAGAATATGAAAACTCTTTTAAAAAGGCTCTATCATCAATTCTTTTTAATGTTTTAGAATTGTTTAAATCTACGGTGTTATTAGCAAGTTCTATAAAAAGCTCTGTGTAGTTATTTAAGCTATCATAAGAACTTAAATCAAAGGAATAAATGTCCTTTTCATCTCTTACATAGATATTACTCATTAGGTTATTTATCGTTAAAACGCTTATATTCTCATTTGTTGGTAGATTTTTTAAACCTAATTTAATGTCTGTATTATCATTAAAAAACTTAATGTATGATTTAATATCTGTTTGTGCAAGTCTTTGACTAGATATATCTTTATCTAGGTTTTCTAATGTTTTCTCAGCAATAGCGTTTCTATATTCCCCTCTAAATAGGCTTGAAACTTTATTGTTGATATAATCCATTTTTGTATTGTGTAAATACTTATCAGGATCAGAAAAAGCCTTAGCTAAAACATCTTGATTTTTCTCTACATCATCTAATGTTTTAAAAGAAATGTTTAAATCTTTCTCAATCGATTTAAAAAAGCTTGAATAGTCATATCCAGTCGCTGCCTCAAATATTAATGGCAATGAATTTGTATAAAGACTTTTATCATTTTCTCTCCATGTAAGTTCTTGCCTATCTTTGTCTAAGAAAAACTTGTTTTCTCCCATTGATTGCAAAATATTATTGTTTTCATTATCAGACAAGTTCTTATCATTAGTGTTGGAGAAGTAAATACCAAAAGCTCTAAACATTCTCACTTGCAACGTATTTTCATTGGCATTTTCTTTGTTCGTAGAAAACTCTAAAACTGTAGATAAAAAATCTTTAAAATCTGAATCAAAATAGATTTTTGCGTTTTCACTATCATCGAATTTATAATCATCTTTTAAATCTATAGGTATGAATAAATTACTTCTATACTTTTCTGAAAACTTTTCAAAAGTATCTAAATCAGTCGCTAGATTGTTATTCTTATAGAAGTTTTCTCTGGTTAAATCAGACTCTCTTTTAGTGTTATTTTCAAGCCTTAAATCTCTCTTTTCAGCAAACGCCAATTCATTATCGGTTACTAATATAGATATGTTGGAATTATTTGCTTGAAAACTTAAAGCTCTGTTACCTAGAGTTTTATTTTCTATTCTTTCTAATGCTTCAGATAAGTTCATTCTTTCATTTAAAAGCTTATTATCTTCAACAATATACTCAACCTTATAACCGTTATTTATTAAAATATCCTTAAGATTAACATCAAAATCTTCGTAGTAAATCTTATCGTTATAAATATTAAAATCCAATTAAACTATCCCCTTTCTTTGAGCCATATAACTATCCAAATATCCGCTGATACCGGATCTTTTAAATTCCTCAAACATCTTTTCTATGTTCATATATAATTGTATATTGTAGAATATGCTGTCTTGCTGTCTTGTTAATAAATCAACATAGATGTTTAAGTTTAATTGTAGTGAACTAGTAGTCCTTAATATTGATTCGTATATTTTATATTTCTTTATAAGGCTATTGATTGAGATATTCGAGTTAGAATAACTTTCTAATGTGTCGATGAATTTTAAAATAGACCTATCATAATTATTATTAGTCAACATATCAATACTTTTAAAACTATTTCGTATTTTTGAAATGAATGTAGTAATGTCATTTGTAGATACATCACTTGTAGATATCGTAGCTATTAATTCTTCTAGCTGCTTTGATATATCCAATACTGCCCCCTCGAGTTTATCATTAGATTCGTATACTCCATTTCTTTCAAAAATGCTTAATCTTAAATTATCTATCATGTGTTTTTCTACATCTTCTAAATCTGGGAAGAACACACATAAATTACTATCAATATTTTCTAAATCCTTCTTAAACTTTATAATATCGGAATTATTCATTAAAAAATCTTTCATAAAGAATTTACCAATATTTATATAATCATTAAGAATATTCGTATATGCCTGTGATTTATTTTGTATTGATAATTTCATATTATTGAAATTTTTAATAGGTTCAGTATTTCCACCCGTTATTTCTAGGATTTTATTAATATATATAATCTTATATTCGTCATTAATAACCCTATTGTTTATATTTAAGAGATTATCTTTTAGTTTATCTTTCATATCAGATATACCAACCACATTCTGCCAAACCCCGTTGTTGTACATTGGAAGGTTTAATAAATCTTGTTTAACTTTTGAAACCTCTTTATCTTCTATGCTTTTCATTTGTTTTTGAGTAGCAAGGTATAAATAGAAATCGGAATTTTCGCAAACAAATTCTTTAAAAGAAAACTCCTTAAAACCGTATAGAATGTTTTTTTCGTTTTCTTTCTTGATTAAAATATCGCTAAAAAATTCATTATTCTCTTTCAAGGATTTCAAAACCTCTATTTGAACATCTGAATAATTGCCTAAAAAAGTTTTTATAATGTTGTTATTAAAAAGATTGAATATAGGATAAATCTTAAAAACCTCATCCTCGTAAACCTTGTTTATCTTTTTTCTTGTAGTTATCTTATTGTTTGAACAATAGTTTCTAAACTTTCTATTTAAACCGTCATATTCGAACACTAGATTATATGATCTAATGATTTCTAAAGGGTCTTTAAAAATATTTACGATATCTTCTTTAATTTTTTCTTTACTATTAGTATCATTTGTAGTCTCGAAATTCTTAATTTTTTCTTCAAGTTTCTTTTCAGTCAAACGTAGTTTTTCATATTCTTGCTTATCCAACTTAAGACTAATTAGGCAAATAACCTTATCTGTATCTGATGGATAGACATAGCTTTTCATCTTTTCGATATCTTTAATTTCGAAAGCAGCAGTAAACTGATTTTGTAATTTCTTTTTGTTAATTCTTGAAGATATATCAATACTTCCAAAATCCTGTATTCTATTATCTTCTCTAGATTGAAGTTGATAATATATTTGCCACTTTAAAAAGTTACTATTAATCTTTATAGAGTTTTGTTGGCTAGACGATAACCTTAACAAGTTTTCTCTATCTATCTTGTTATCTTTGATTACATTATTAAAGTTAGTTTTAATATATAAGTTTTTATATCTTTCTATTAAACGACTAGAAAAAGAATTATCATCAGTATTTATAACCTCGCCATTTATCAAATATTTAGCCTCGTTGTTTTCAATAATTTCACTGTGATTTTCTCTTGTTGTTGGATCAATTATTTGTTTCAAAGATAAGTCTTGAATATCCTTATACGTTAATTTATAGAACCTATCATAAACAAGATATACAAATCTAGCTGACGATTGTTTTATTTCTTCAAACCTGTTATTATCAAGTTTTAATAAGTATATTAAGCTATTATCTCTTAAAACAAATCCTAATTCATTTGAACGTAATTCTTGATTTGGTAATATCTTGATATACATTAAGTCTTTATCTGAAAGTCTTTTTTCTTCTATTATCTTTTTAAACTCAGCTTCTTTATCAGTTGCTACTAAGAATAATCCACCATAATCGTTGTTCTTGAAATCAGCCTTATATTTTCCAACTATGTTTCTAAACTTATTTAAATGCTCTGTATTATCTACCCTTTGTTGATAATCTCTTTCCATCTTTACCTTTTCAACAAAATAGTCGCTATTCAAATAATCTAAATTAGTAATATTAACTAAATCGTAATAGATTAAATTATTACCGTATGATGAAACATCTTTTTTTTGAATGTTTATATAAGTTTGTACAAGCTCTTTATACTTTTCTATAGGTATGTTATATAAGTTAAATCTGTTACAAAAAGCCATTGTCTGTTCTATGTTACGGTTAGTGATAGTTAAAGGTTTTAAACTGATAAAAAGAGTTAAATCAGCATTTGGATTTAAAGTTAAATTCTTAATATCTGATAAAATCTTGCCTGTTAAATAGACTATATTAGTTTTAAACGCAATCGCTACTTTGTTATTTATTGCAGATTCATTATTCTCTATCCTTTTACAAAAATCCTCATGAATTCTCATCAACGCATATTGTAATTCTTTGCTATACGGATCTTCATTGTCGAACATCTTTCTAACAATTTTACTGGGTATTAAGTATGGAAAATAATCTTGCATTTGTAACTGTTCAAACATCTTAGTCGTGTAGGCATAAGGCTCGTGTTCTCTCGTAAAAGCTTGTGTATTATCTGTTATATAGAAAAATAATCCATCCATTATCAAAAATCCCCCATAGCCACATTAATAGTCTCTACACCTTTATTTTCTAAATTACTGGGTTTACCACCATCTTTGAACAAATCTATTATTTCAAAAAGTTCGCCTTTTCCTTGGTTAGAAAACTCTACATAATCAGTGTTCGCCGTATTAATATCTATCTCTAATCTAGTATTAAGTATTGTTGTGTTATCTTTTTTATATTTCTTTTCCAGCTTTTGAAAAGCCCCTAAGTCATATTCTGAAATCAATTGATTTGTTGAATTTAATACGCTATAACAATATCTGTGAATATCTTTAAGAAAACTTCCTACATAATAAATTAAATAAACAAAACCTAAAAAATCATATTCGTTTATTTCAAAGCCGATATCAACTTTATATTGGTTTTTGTCGAATAAATAATTCAAACTGTTATTTAATATCGTCTTTGACTTATTCTTATAATCCAGTTTCGAAAAACTTTTTGTTTGTTTAAATAAATTCTTGGAATCTAAATATTCTTCTACATTATTAAATCTATCGGTTAAAAGCTTTATAAATTCGGGCTTTTTAAATAAATTGTCTAAAATTTCATCAATTTTTAAATAATTACTTTCTTTTAGAAAATAAAGCATACTTTCTCTTATACTTTTTAACTTCAATTTATCTATTTTGTTGTATTCTTCTTGCAAAGAAAATGGAATAAACGTGTTATCCAATATGCTTTCTATTTTATTAGCTACATCTATAATGTCAGAATATTCAGACATTTCAGAAGATGAATGAAAAATGTCAAAAACATTATTAAAATCTGTGGAATCATATCCAATCCAAAATAGGTAATTTAGAAGTGCTGTTTGTTTTTCTTTCCCACCATGGCTTATTTCTATAAGATGTGTATATAGATTATCAAACTTTAAATTTTCGAACTTTTTTGTGTTTCTATACCTTTTTCTCGCCTCTTTTATGTTTTTGGAGATATGATAGTTCAAAACCGCAACTTGCTCTTGGTTTTCGCACACATTAAACTCTTTAAAAACATCTATTATTCCCTTTTTTATTCTCTCTAATGATTCTTTTAAATTGTTATCTAAGTTTTCCAAAGCTATCTCACCAATTATTTGAATACCGTTCTTTCTATACATTCCATCTTCTTAAGTGCATCTACCTTAGTATCTAAAATTTTTTCTGGAATATGTTGTAAATCTTTTTCTAAATCCTTTATTAACCCTATTACACGTTTACAATCCAAATATGTTGCCCTCATTTCTACTGGCATGATTTGTTCTTTAATAACTTCGATTAACTGCTTCTCGCACGATTCATCATAAACATAGATTTCAGCAGGATTTAATAAAAACTTAGATGAAAAAACAAACATTCCATCTGGTAATCTTTCATTTAATTCTACCGTTATTGAATTTCTATATGATTTTACTTTTGAATTATATTCGGAAGAATCACCACAATTTAACCTTATTAAGCCATGTAATTTTACTTTATTACTATAGCTATCTATAGTTTCTTGCTTAAATATATCTTTCCTTTTCCTTTTCATTCTTTTACTCCTTTAACTTTACATATTGAAAAAGGACTGTTTCCCTTATTTCTCTGTTCTTGTTATACCCGAGAAAAATAGGACTTCGGGAAAAATGAAATTTATTTGAAAAATAAAATAAATATCTTTGGAAAGGAAAGAAATACTGTCATTAAGGTGAACTACCCCCACTTAAAGCTTAACGCTTTTGATGTTGGGGCTTCTTGCTTCATTCTCTACTGCGATAAATCTGATTGATAAATCAAAGCAAATAAATCGTCTTACACAAAGTCCACAAGCGTAACTTCGGCTAGTTCCTAGCCTACGAATATATTATTTTAAGCTACCATTTCTTTTAGGAGTCTTAGTCCTTCTCTTTTTATATTTATTGCAGCGTTCAAATCTCTATCAATAGTATTTCCACACTCACAAATATAAGTTCTTTCGTTTAATGCTAGTTTCTTTTTAGAACCACAAACACTACATATCTGA
>QWCP01000149.1_pt1 | contig 34486 bp, 28 predicted proteins | sample 1972561 | NCBI WGS metagenome assembly QWCP01 (sample SAMN09866705, study PRJNA288562) | Human vaginal metagenome isolate pre4_vaginal, whole genome shotgun... | isolation source: vagina | host: Homo sapiens | place: USA: California
AAATAAATCACTAAAGGTTCTTCTTTTAAGTTCTTTTGTCATATTATTTTACTTTTTATGAGGTTAATAATATGTCAAGCTATTTCAGTATAAGACAAATTCCAGCCTTAGAACAATGCTTTAGCTGCCAAGAAATGGTGAAAAAACAAATGAAAAGAGGAAATCTAAGTGTAACATCCACAATATCAGCAAATTACGAACATCGCTCATTTTTAGCGTATTTGCGACCAACTTTGGTATTGGATGTTTACACGCGAATTATGAGAGACACTTTGTAAAGAAAATTCAGAATTAATTTTTCTTCCATGCAGCATACTATCAATTTTATATACGCTGCTTTGTGGGTGCTTTTTGCAGTAACAATATCAGTCTAAAATAAAAGTGCTGTGATGGCTCGGTTTCATATAAAACGTGGATAGTTTCTGTACATTAGGGAAGCTGAGCAAATGAAAGCGATAAAATAGGAATTATCATCATAGACCACATAGTAACAGTAGAATTAATCACTGGTGCAAAATCTGAAAGTTTGATAATGCAGATGGGTGAAAATGACAAAAGGTTGGCAGCTCGTAGAACCTACACTATGAATATTTCATATCTAAATCCCAAACTTGAGTGATGTGACTTTTTACTTGTTTATACCAAAGTTAGACTATAAAGATAAACCACGGAAGCAGGAATAGCCATGAGGGATGAGTCGAATCGGTCGAGGATTCCTCCGTGTCCTGGCAATATATTGCCGCTATCCTTGATGCCTAAGGTGCGCTTCAATAATGATTCTACCAAATCTCCCAAAGTGCCAAAAACGACAACTACTAATCCTAACCCAAGCCATTCTATGAGATTAAGTCCTGATAAGTTCTCCCCTTGCGACTCGATATAGTACATAATGGAAGCTACGATTAAAACAAGGATACCGCCTCCGATGCTTCCTTCCCAACTTTTGGCGGGTGATATGCGGGGAAAGAGTTTATGCTTTCCGAAAAGCGACCCTGTGCAATAAGCGCCAGTGTCATTGGTCCATAAAAATATAAAAATGCTTAGTGGCAAAAGATAATAATAGTAGTTCAGCCCATCTGCAGCTTGTCTAAAGGCGATAACGTTAATCGTGGACAACGGTAGGGCAATGTACATTTGTGAAAGCATTGTGTATGCCCAGTCGTTGACGCTGTCATCACTCTTGGTATATAGTCCGCTGATGAAGAGATAAATAATAGTCAACAGATAAGGAACAAAGACGGCATTTGTTTGAATGGCTCCGCTATTCACGCCTGCCACTGCTAAAAAGAAATAAACACCTGCAACAGTGGTGATAAGTCGGTTCACGTTTACATGTTTATGCTCATTAACTAAGCCTGTAAATTCCCAAGTAGCCAGACCTGTGATGAGTGCAAAAACAACTATCATATTAACGGACTGTAAAAAGCTCGTTACCATGATGGCTACGAACAGAATACCAGTAATGCTTCTTGTGATGAGATTTTTTTGTTTTGATGTCATGGATGTAAAGAATTTTAGCTCTCTTTCAATGCCCGTTGATGTTCCTCTTCTGCCGCCTTCACTTCGTCTGGCATATCTTCTAACTTAGGTTCATTGTCTTGCATGATTTCCTGTGAACGGCTAATCCATGGGCGTTTCCCAAATATCTTTTCTACATCTTCGGCAAAAATCACCTCACGAGTTTGCAATAGTTCTGCCAAACGGGCATGACCCTCTTTATGTTCCGTGAGAATTTGCTTGGCACGCGCATATTGGTCGTTAATCATCTTCAATACTTCGCTGTCAATAATCTTCGCCGTTGTTTCAGAATATGGTTTTTGGAACTGATAGTCTTGGTTGTTATAATAGCTGATGTTGGGCAACACGTCGCTCATTCCTGCGTACGCAATCATGCTATATGAAGTCTTGGTGGCACGCTCCAAGTCGTTGAGTGCGCCTGTCGAAATATGTCCTGTACACAACTCTTCTGCTGCACGTCCACCTAACAGGGCGCACAACTCATCCAACATTTGCTCTTTGGTCGTAATCTGACGCTCTTCGGGAAGATACCATGCAGCTCCCAATGCTCTACCACGGGGGACAATAGAAACTTTGACAAGTGGGTTGGCATGCTCGCAGAACCAAGATACCGTGGCGTGTCCAGCTTCGTGCAAGGCAATGGTACGTTTCTCATTGGCAGTAATTATCTTGGTTTTCTTTTCCAGTCCGCCAATTATTCTATCCACTGCATCCAAGAAATCTTGTTTTCCTACACTTTTCTTGTTATGCCGTGCCGCAATCAGAGCAGCCTCATTACAAACATTCGCAATGTCTGCTCCAGAGAAGCCTGGCGTCTGTCTGGAGAGAAAGTCAATGTCTAAGTCTGGAGATGTCTTTACCTTTCTCAGGTGAACCAAGAATATTTCTTTTCTTTCAGGTAAGTCAGGGAGGTCGACACTGATTTGTCTATCAAAGCGACCCGCACGCAACAGTGCGCTATCTAACATGTCTGCACGGTTGGTGGCAGCTAAGATAATCACACCACTATTGGTGCCAAAGCCATCCATCTCGGTGAGTAAGGCATTCAAAGTGTTTTCACGCTCGTCGTTGCCCCCCATGGATGGGTTCTTACTTCGTGCTCTACCGACAGCGTCAATCTCGTCAATAAAGATAATCGAGGGAGACTTCTCTTTGGCTTGGCGGAACAAATCGCGCACGCGACTGGCTCCCACGCCCACAAACATCTCTACGAAATCCGAACCGCTCATCGAAAAGAAAGGCACTCCAGCCTCGCCTGCAACAGCCTTGGCAAGAAGAGTTTTACCTGTTCCAGGAGGACCTACCAACAATGCACCCTTAGGAATTTTTCCGCCTAAGTCAGTATATCTATGAGGATTCTTCAAGAAGTCAACAATTTCTTGTACTTCCTGTTTAGCACCAGCCTGTCCAGCCACGTCCTTAAAGGTAACGCCAATGTCATTACCTTTTTCGTACATCTTTGCTTTGCTCTTACCGACATTGAAGACACCACCGCCTGCACCGCCTGCTCCTCCACCCATTCGGCGCATGAATAGAATCCACAAAACAATCAGGAAGATGGGGAACGAGAGATTCATGAGAATGTTCCAAAACTCGCTACCACTCTCATTTTCATAGCTAAACCTTGTTAGTTTTCCTGCTTGCCGTTCAGTCATCAGGAACTTTTCCAATTCAGAAACAGAGCCGAATTCAACTTCTAAATAGGGTGAGGTGCCTGTTTGCTTGGCTGTTGCCTTGAATATCTCACGGATATATTTGGGCTTAACAAACATCTTCAGCGTGCTCTTGTCTTTATTAATCACGACTTTGTCAGCATAACCTTTGGCAACATACTGCTGAAACACTGTATAGTCAGCTTTTTTGCTGGTGTTTGGAGCAGATAATAGATTACCCCCATTGGTCAAAATGAGGATACCCAAGACGATAGCTACCAATGCATAAATCCAGTTCATATTGAATTTAGGCATCTTGGGTTGATTGTCGTTATTATTATTGTAAGGATTTTTGTTGTTGTCCATAATTATTATTTAGCAGTGACAGCAAGTAGACATCAAAATTGATGCCAACTTAATCAATGTTTGGTATTTTGGTCAATTTGGCATCTTCCCATAAGTTTTCAAGATCATAGAACGCTCTTGTTTCTGGTAAAAACACATGTACCAGCACATCTGCAAAATCAATAGCAACCCACTGATTGAGACCTAATCCCACGACATTGATGGGTTTCTCCTTCAAATCTTTGTGGACAGTCACGCCTACCGATTCTGAAATCGCTTCTACTTGTGCAGGAGAGTTACCTTGGCAAATTACAAAATAGTTGGCAATGGCACCATCGATGTCACTCAGGTCTGCAATAATGATATCTTGTCCTTTTTTCTCTTGAATTCCTTTGGTAATAGTTTTAACCAATTGGTTTGATGATTTCATTCAGTTATATCAAGTATAATTTATCTATAATAATATTCCACAAAGTTAATGGTAAATAACCGAAAAAGGTAGAAAATAAGGATTAAATTTATTTTTTTAAGAAAAAACTGTCTTTTCTTATGGTCATCTCAAAAATAAATAGTAATTTTGCAGCGCAATTTAGTAATTGTAATTTCAATATTGGGATATGGTGTAATGGTAACACTACAGATTCTGGTCCTGTCATTCTTGGTTCGAGTCCGAGTATCCCAACTTTTATTAAAGTGTTTTCTTCTCGTAGAAAGCACTTTTTTGATTTTCTAAAGACAGCATCCTCACTTTGTTCATCCCCAAAATGTGTCCAACGACGGTTGCTTTTCATGTTTTTTAAGTGTATAATTTTGCGATGCTTCAAATTTTTTCATAGATTTGTAAATCATCAAACGATTGACTCGGGTGAGAAAAATATGTTATCAAATACCTTGTTTGCTATTGGCTTTCCTGTGGATGAGTTGTCATGGGCGAGCACAAATAGCAACGGAAAAAGAATCAAATATGAAGGAACAAGCTGAATTGTACCTGGCAGGTGGTTGCTTCTGGGGTACGGAACACTTTCTAAAGCAAATCAATGGAGTTCTCCACACAGAAGTGGGATATGCGAATGGGCGTGGACAAAATCCGTCTTATGAGGAGGTTTGTACGGACCAGACAGGTTTTGCAGAAACGGTACATGTCGTTTATAACCCTCAAATACTGCCCATTTCTTTGCTTCTACAATTGTATTTTAGAACGATAGACCCTACCTCTTTAAATAAACAAGGTGGGGATGTCGGTACACAGTATCGCACAGGTATTTATTATACCGATGCACATGATTTTCCTTTGATACAAGCCGAGATGGCAAAACTCGGTACGCAATACACGAAGAAGCTACAGATTGAGGTGCTGCCACTTAGAAATTTCTATGCTGCAGAAGACTATCATCAGGATTATTTAGATAAGAACCCGAGTGGATACTGCCATGTTCCGCAAGCTTTGATGGCGTATGCACGTGTTGCCAACAAAGATACAACAGAATCTTCACGATATGTGAAGAAAACGGATGCTGAACTGAAGCGGGTGTTAACACCTCTGCAATACGAGGTTACTCAGCATGCTGCCACCGAACGTCCTTATGACAATGCGTACAATGATGAGTTTAGACCAGGCATCTATGTGGACATCACCACTGGCGAACCGCTATTTTTGAGTACCGATAAGTTTGAGTCGGGCTGTGGATGGCCTGCTTTCAGCAAACCTATTGACCCGCATTTCTTGGAAGAAAAGCAAGATTCGTCTCACGGTATGCAACGCACCGAGGTGCGAAGTGCCAAAGGTCAAGCCCATTTGGGACATGTCTTTAAGGATGGACCTAAAGACAGAGGCGGATTGAGATATTGTATTAACAGTGCTTCTTTGCGTTTTATTCCTCGGGAAGAAATGAAAGCACAAGGATATGAAAAATACCTAATTTTGCTGGAGCATTAAGATAAGACATTTTGGATATCAGTTGAGCAGCGATAGGGTATTTTTCTCTTAAAAAAGAACAAAAACTAATAGATATGAGTTTACAAGATATTTTGAACTATAGGCGTGCTGTAAGGCATTACGATCCTACAAAACCATTGGATAATGAGCGTGTAAAACATTGTTTAGAATTAGCTACATTGGCTCCTACCAGTTCGAACATGCAACTGTGGGAGTGCTATCATGTCACAGATCCTGCGGTACTTAAAAAGTTGGCACATGCACAGTTGGATCAACAAACAGCGACAACCGCCCAACAAATGGTTGTTTTTGTTACTCGAAGAGATAAGCATCGGGCGCATGCCAAGGCTGTAAAAGCTTTTGAAATTGAGAATGTGAGGCGGAACAGTCCTGCGGAGAAACACGAGAAGCGCATCAAGAAATGGAAGTTGTATTACGATTTTGTGATGCCTTTGTTCTACACACGTTGTTTTGGTTTGCTTGGCTTAATGCGTAAACTCTTGGCACAAGTCATCGGTTTGTTTCATCCCATCGTGAAACAGGTGACCGAAGCAGATACACGAATAACCGTTCATAAAAGTTGTGCCCTTGCAGTACAGACGTTTATGTTGGCTATGAGTGAAGAGGGATATGACACATGTCCAGTGGAAGGCTTTGACAGTTGGTTGGTCAAGAAGGCTTTAGGCTTGCCTTATTGTTCCGAGATTAACATGATTATCACTTGCGGCATCCGCCTACCCGATGGTGTTTGGAGCGATCGCTATCGCTTGCCGTTTCAGGAAATGTATCATCATGTATAAGTAGTTTCATGTTCGCATGTCTCGTAAGTCTTTGATTTGATGATGAGGTTTTCATGAAGTTGGGTCGATTTGTCACCACAAACGGACAGCTTGATTGCGCTTTACGCAATGTAGTGGTAGCGAATAATTTTAATTTCTGTCACAGCTCCCAAGATAAATGCGACGAATGAAGAAGATACATGCAAAAATCCCAGCAGCATTGAACTGTTGGGATTTTTAGATATCATTGTTTGATAATCGCCTAACCTTTTAACTCCTCTCGTTATAAAGATTATTCTGCTTTCTTATTTTCTGCATCGATAGCCTTGATTTTGGCACGAATCATCTCGCAATCTTCTTTCAATTTTTCTACTTTCCGATTCATTTCGTCCAGCAGGCTCGAGCCTTTTTTGCTGGAAGCATTGAGGAAACCTAAATTTGTCTCATAGGTAGTGATGTCTGATTTGAGTTGTTCGTATCGATACATCAACCGTCCGCGTTCATTGTCCAGCGCATTGTCGCCTCGTTTAGCCACGTTTTTAAGATTGTTCTTGAAATTATCAAGATGACGGCGTGCATTAGAAATGTGTAAATCGCTATACAGTTTGTCTAAAATGTCGTGGAATTCTTTGTACACGCTGTCTTTCTCTTTATACGGAACATGCCCTATTTGGTTGAATTCATCAACTAAGGCTTGAACCTTTTCTTGGAGTTCTTCACCCACTTCTTCGCTCATTTCTTGAAGCTTTTTGATGATGTCTCGCTTCTTGTCCAAGTTTTCTCGTTCCTCGTTGTGCGTTCCTGCATTCGCCAGGTTGCGTGCTTCAAAGAACGTGTTGCAAGCGGTGTTGAACTCATTCCACAGTTGATCTCCGCGTTTTCTGGGCACCATGCCGATAGTCTTCCATTCCTTTTGCAGCGCAATGAGTTTGTCACTTGTCGACTTCCAGTCAGTACTATTTGCCAAAGCTTTTGCCTTTTCAACCAGCGCTTGTTTCTTTTCAGCGTTTTCTGCAAAGCGTTCTTTCATCTCTTTGAAGAAAGTAGCTTTGTTCGTGAAGAACTGGTCGCAAGCTGTTCGGAACCTTTCAAAGATTTTGACATTCATCTTTTGTGGGGCAAACCCTATGGTTTTCCATTCTGCTTGAAGGTCTATTACCTCTTGTGTACGCTCTTCCCAGTCCTTCGCCTTTGTATTTTCTTGCGCTACAATTTCCTCTGCTTTTTCACAGAGTGCTATCTTTTTTTCTAAATTCTCATTTTCTTTCGCCCGCAATTCTTCGAAATGCTGCTGATGACGCTTGTTGACGACAGTAGAAGCAGCTTTGAAGCGGTTCCATATCTCATCACGCAATTCTTTGGAGACGGGACCTATTTCACGATACTGTTGATGTAATTCTTGCAATTGGTGGAAAGCACTTACAACATCTTCCTCATTAGCAAGGTTCTCTGCAGCTTCACACAGTTTTGTTTTCAGCTCCAAATTTTTCTTGAAGTCGTATTCTCGTGCCTCTCTGTTCAGGTTTAACAAGTCATAGAATTGCTCCACATACAACTGGTAATTGCGCCATAGCTCATTGGCTTTGTCGGCAGGTACCGACTTTATCTCTTTCCATTGCTGTTGAAGTTCCTTAAATTCATGGAAAGATTTGTTCGCCTGATCGGGCGATGTCGCCATGCCTTTGATTTGCTCAATAATAGCTTCTTTCTTCTTTAAGTTTTCTTGCTTTTCTTCTTCTTGCTGCTGGAAAATCTTTGCACGCTTTTCTTTAATGACTCCCATTTGTGTCTTGAAAGTTTCTTCCAAACTGTCAGGTACTATTTGATAGGACTCAGGGTCCCCGCCTTTGTCAAGATATTCCTTTTGTTGGGCTTCTCGTTCAGCGATGTGAAACTTATAGAACATCGTTTTAAGATGGTCTAACTCTTTCTTTACAGGGTATTCATCGCTCGATGCTATCTCTTTGAGACGGTCTAAAATCTCTTGCTTATTTTGGTAAACGCGCGGAGCTTGCTCTGCATCATCAGCGTCCTCTTCCTCTTTGAGTGTATCTTCAGACGTTTCTGGTGTTTCTTCTTGAGCTTCTTCAGTTTCAACTTCTTCGTTTGAGGCACAGGCATTCTCAACTTGCGCTTCTGCTACTTCCGAAGCAGCCTTATCACTCGGTGTTTCTTCCCTGACCATTTCAGCCTCAGAAGAGGTTGCTTGCTCGGCATTGACAACTTGTTTTTCGCTTTCTAAATTACCCTGATTGAGGGTGTTTTCTTGAGAGTCCATCAATTCACTGTTTTAAGTTTATGATATGGTATTTCAGTGTTAGGCATCAATCAAATAGCTTATCACGATGCCATTGCAATTATCTATTATAATATTCTTGTTAGTTTATAGGGCTGAACAATGTTGCAAACTTAAATAAAAATACGCTAACTTCCTAAAGAAACGTAGAATTTTTGCTGTTTTTGGGGTTATATAAAGCGTTTATAGCGCATAATAGCCCAAGAAAGGACAGCCACTAATATTGAAATTCCGATAGCAACGATAAATCCGTACTTATAAGTTTCCATTCCATTGATGACGTTCATTCCATACAGCGAGGCCACTAACGTGGTAGACATCATGAGAATAGATACCGAGGTGAGCGTTTTCATCACGGTATTCATATTATTATTAATGATGCTCGAATAAGTATCCATCGTCGATTCCAAGATGTTTGCGTAAATACTCGTTGTCTCTCGAGCCTGCGTCATCTCAATATTGACGTCTTCAATGAGGTCAACATCAAGTTCGTCCACTTGTAGTTTGAACTTCAATTTTGCCAACAAATTCTCATTTCCACGTATCGAAGTGATAAAATAAGTCAGAGAGTCTTGCAGTCTACTGAGTCCTATCAGGCTCTCGTTGTTTACTTCGTGATCGAGATTGTGTTTGGCTTTCTCTATCAATGTGCTAATCTGCTTCAATCGTTTTAGGTACCAAACAGCACTTGACAAAAACAATCGGAAAATCATGTCAACATAATCGGTGAAACCAGAATTGCGTTTTTGTTGATAACTCACAAAATCTATCATCATGTTGGTTTCGTAATAGCAAACGGTAATGGTGACATCACGTTTATGAATGATACCCAACGGGACTGTCGTATAGGGTGTCCGCGACCTTATTTCTTTCACATAAGGAATACGAAGAATAATGAGCATCCAGCCATCGTCATATTCATAGCGGGCACGCTCATCCGTATCACTAATATCTTGGAAGAAATAATCTGGGACTTTGAAGTGCTCAACTAACTCCTGTTGGTCTTCTTCTGTAGGACAAGTTACTTGAATCCAGCAATTTGGTTGCCATTCTTCAATGGGACGTAATATATCGTTTGTATTCCAATAGGTTCTCATGATGACTAATCTCCATTATTAATGTTGCTGAAGATTAGTCTTTATAAAGCCTATTCTTCAACGTTCCGTTTACATTTTTCCGAATGATAATCGTCCATATATTTTTATAATTGTTCGCTATTGTATAACTAAACGAGGTGCAGTGACTCTTATTTCGTTCAAGACATCTTTGGAATGTTTTGTTATACACTTGCAAAGGTAACGAAAAAATATGATATTGACCCGTCTAAAAGCAAATTTATTTATCTTCTTTTTGACAGAAAAAGCATTTCTACGCTGTTGGAATTTGAGACGTATAGACGGAAACCGCACAAATAAAGGTGTGTTTGTTTTAGTTCTTAGGACAGCGGAAGTGAAATAATTTGCATTCGGGTGTCTGAGTTTCATCAATAATTACTATCTTTGAAGTCTAACAAAAGAGATAAATCTATGAACATGAACAAATTAAAAGGATTACTAATCATGATGATGGGTAGTATATTTGGAGGATGTATTCAGCCTGATGGAATCCATACGATGAATGCAGACGCGTTTGAAAAAGCCATTCAAGCACCTGATGTCCAATTGATTGACGTACGAACCGCTGATGAGTTTGCGGCTGGAAAAATAGGCAATGCTGCCAATATAGATGTTCAGCAGCCCGATTTTCTTCGTCAGGTGCAGGCAAAGTTCTCAACGGAAAAGCCCGTATTCGTATATTGTCGTTCGGGAAAGCGTAGTCTGAATGCTGCATGTAAGTTGCAAAAGGCTGGCTTCACTGTCAATAATTTGCAGGGTGGTATTTTGGAATGGGAGCAAGCTGGCAAACCAATAGCGTCTTCGGAGACAAATCTGTAGAGCTATCGGTAATGTAGATTTTGCGGTTAGCGACTTCTTCTCTATATAATTAGGTGAGTGATTCACGAATAATAAAATTTAGTTATTTTATGTAAAAATTCTAACATAAGTAAAGAAGTTTTATTATATTTGTAAAAATTGGAAAGATATCTGTCTCTGTCGTTATTAGACTGTAGAGATGATACTTCTTAATTTTACGTTCCATAGAGTGTCTTCTCTTTAGAATAAATATCATCAAAGTAAACAGGTGCTCTGTATTTATGGACGGTTTAATTAAATACTAAATTAAAGAAAGAAATTATGTTTGGATTTATTGGATCAATTATTATTGGTAGTTTAGCAGGTTTTATCGCAGGTAAAATCATGCGTGGTGGAGGCTTCGGCTTTTTATGGAATTTGATTTTAGGTATCATTGGCGGTGTTGTCGGTGGTTGGACACTGAATTTGTTGAACATCTCTTGGGGTGGAACCATTGGCTCTTTGGGCACCGCAGTGGTAGGTGCAGTGTTGCTACTTTGGATAGCTTCTCTTTTCAAAAAGTCATAAAATATGCTTATAACCACAACTCCAACGATTGAGGGAAGTACGATTCTTTCCTATAAAGGTGTTGTTACGGGTGAAACCATTATCGGTGCTAATGTCTTCAAGGATTTTCTTGCTGGAATACGTGATTTTATTGGCGGGCGCAGCAATGCGTACGAAAAAGTATTAAGACAGGCAAAAGAAACCTCCATGCAAGAGATGCAAGACCGTGCAGCCGAACTTGGAGCTAACGCTATTGTAGGGATAGATATTGATTACGAAACCATTGGCGAAGGCAATAGTATGTTAATGGTAGCCGTTAGTGGCACGGCTGTTGTCATATAGCACGGCTATATGGAAGTGATTGCCTTTCAATCGGAAATTGGGTAAGAGGTAAATGTTACTCGTAAAAGGCATTTTCCTCCTGCTTTCACATATACCGACCTCCCACACCACCGTACGTGCCATTCGGCATACGGCAGTTCGTACTTTTACACATCACAGTGTGTGACAAGTTGTTTTCGGCCATCCCTTAGAGATACGTCACTTCTAATCTGTTGTCGGATTCCATCCTGTCGTGTGAATAGAGAGTTCCTTTTTGGACTAATTCCCGCTATTAGGACTTACTCGGGACTTGCACCCGTTAGATAATGCTCATGCCGAGCGTAACAAATAAGGCTGAATTTCGAGTGAGGAATTCAGCCTTCATTGTGAAATGTAATAAATCTTTCTGGGGGTACCCATCATCAATCAAAAAGTCAAGGTAGTAAAGCGACAGGTATGTGACTGTTGATGCGATGAGTTGCTAATTCTAAAACTCTTTGCCCTACACAGCCGGCATGTGCGCAATGAATAGATGAGCCTTCAAATACAGGTATTCCAATTTTCTCCTTATTCTATAGTTAGACGACGATATTTGTCATACTTCACCTGATAGCCAAGCGACAGCTTTTTAACTTCACCTGGAGCAAGTGTCAGCTTCCAGACTACCTGCCCGTTCAGCTTGTCGAGTCGTCCGCCACTAAGTTCCTGAGGCGTGACGGTGATGCTTGAATTTCTCGAAACGGGCAGTTGGTCGTAAATGCTGATGACCACTTGTTCGGCTCGGGCATTGCGTAAGCTGATTTCCCAGTTCATGGTTTGCACTCTGCTGCTACCCAGCAGTCTGCGGGAGGTGTTGTTCTTGATGAGTTTCCGCTCGATATGGATGCCGTTGTCGCGCCCCATGGCGAGGTGGAGGGTATCACTTTGTTGGTCGGGATTGAGGATGGTTTTGCCCACATAGCTGTTGTCGAAGAACACGGTGGCTTCTCCCTGAATAAGGTTCAGCTCGTTCCAGCCGGTAGCATCAGCCACGAGGAAAGCGCTCTTGTCAATCTTGGGAACGCCCTTGTAAGCATAGGTGGTGGGTAATTGGTATTTGCCTATCTGGCAACTCACGGGCTTGTTGTCGGAGAGAATGGTCAGCGGATGCCCTATCTCAAACTCATATCCAAACTTGGCGGCAGTGGAACTGACATCCATGCTGTTTTCATCAGCGATGCTTTCGGCCTTCACCTCCCTGTCGGCCTTTATCACTGGAACTGTAAATTTCACGTTCGATTTCGTGCTTTTGCTCCCTACTCCCTTGACCACCACTTCTTCCAATGCCAGTTTGCTATTCTCCATGCAGAAGTCGAGGCGGTTTCCTGTTGCTTGCTTCACTTGTGTTTCCATGCCAATGTAGCTCGCTTCCACGTTGCGATTGCCATTGGGCAGCGTGAGTGTATAGTGGCCGTCGATGTCGCTTGCGGTGCCGATGGTGGTGCCTTTCACTTTGATGGTGGCGCCGATGACGGGATTGTCTTCCTCGTCGGTGATAGTGCCAGAGATGCGGTTGTTATCTATACCAAAGTCGTAGGTGGGTGCGGCGAGGCCGTAGTCGAGCCAATAAGTCTTGAGCTCAGGTGACACATTGCTGCGATTTGGATTGGCCGACGACAGTGTGACGGGCACGTTGCGCCAGTCTTCATTGGTTTGTTGCGTGATGTTGGCCTTGTAGGTGAGTTGCAGGGGAGCCGCAGTGCTGGCGGAACGGAGTTCGTAGGTGGGGTACCATGATGCTCCATTGACGTAGTAGACAAAGGTGAAGTTAGCATTAGAAGTTCGCGGCGCATCAACCTTGACATCGATTACGGTGAGCCATTTGGTATTGAGTCCAGCGAGGGAGTCTATAACTTCTTGTTGTTTTTCCACATTGTGGTTGGCCTGCTGCTCTTCTTCGTCGAGATCGATGAGCCGCTTGTTGATGGCCATGGTTTCATCATAATAATATTGGTTGAGCTGTTTGATGGCTTCAAGGGGTGTCGCAACAGTGCGTGCAGCTGTGGAACTGTTGGTTTTCACCATCTCCAATTGCGACTTCATGACCGATCGCTTAGCTTTCACCTCAGCCAGGCGGTTGCGTGATTTCTTTAGTGCAGCTTCGGCAGCACGCAGCTGCCCGGAAAGCATGGCACTGTCAGGACGAACGAATCGCTGACTGACGCCAAGTATTGTCACATTGCCTTCAGCCTTGACCTGTATGCTATTGACGTCTATGTAGGGCGATACTCCCGTGAAACTGAGTGTCTGTTCGCCTGCTTGGAGGGCCACTTGTTTGTGGCGGTATACCTGTGCGCCTTTTGAAAAGATGGTTACCTTGTCGAGTTTGGGCATCATTCGGCCTTGTGCCGATGCTTCTATGGACAAGACAGTAAGGAACAATAAAAGAATAAAAGTCTTGGTTTTCATCGCTTTCCGTTTAATGTTGTTACTTCGCAAAAGTAGAGAAAAAAAACAAATTGGGGCAAAACTACAGAGAAAAATTTTTATGTGTGGAACACAAAAAGCCACAACCAGGGGAAAAATTTGGCATTCGTGTGTTGCCTTAGACACATTTGAACCAACACAAACAGTACGAAAACCAGTTGTGCTACCATTCACCAAGCATTGAACTATCAATCAATAATGAGCAATGCTACAATGTCAATGATACACAAACAAAGCTTTCTCAAAAGGAGATAGCTACGGACATAAACAACGAAAAATATGTCGTACGTATTGAACTTTTGTAAGATTTATTTGATAGATTCAACTTTTATTGTAATTTTGAGATAATTAAGAGCAACTAAATGGATGAACAATTTATTGAAAGGTTTTATTTTCGTGATATTAATTACGCTATTTACAAGCTGTTTCAGTCATCAAGGAATCAAGTCTGTAACAGCAGACGAGTTTGAAAACGCCCTCTATGATGGACATGTACAATTGCTGAATGTGCGTGCAGCCGAACTTGGAGCTAACGCTATTGTAGGGATAGACATTGATTACGAAACCATTGGCGAAGGAAATAGTATGTTAATGGTAGCCGTTAGTGGCACGGCTGTTGTCATATAGTACGGCTATATGAAAGAGATTGCCTTTCAATCAGAATATCATAAAGTGGCTAAAACAATCGTTGTTAGCCACTTTATGTTTTGGTGTCCATGTGAACAGTGATGGCGACAGACTTCTTGCAAGGAATTGGAATGTCATTTCGGTACAGATAGCTTAATGAGTTGTCGCTTGTATCAGATCGTCCCATTGCTGTGCAAAGGTCATCATGTCAGGATAAATCAAATCAGCTCCTTCATCAAGTAACAACTGATTTGGAAGTGGGCCGCTGTTGATAGCCAACGTGAAGATTTGAGCTGCCACACCTGCCCGTACTCCCATGGGCGCATTTTCTACAACAATTCCTTCCCAAGGTTGAAATCCTCCTGTGAGTTCCAGTCCTTTCAAATACGGGTCTGGTGCTGGCTTGCCATGCCGAATACTATAAGCTGTCACGATATGTTCGGGCAGAACGAAGTCCTGAAAATCTTTTGCAACTCGATTGATGAGCGGTTTTTGTGCACTTCCTGTTACAACGCCAATGCGCATGCCACATTGTTTCATTTTGCGCATGATGGTAAGCACCCCTTCGAAGATAGGCGTTTGAGGCATCTCATGAAACAATCTACCCTTCTCATCGTACATTGCTTGCGCCTCTTTCTCGCTCATCTCACGGTTTTGTTGTTCACGAACTAACATTCGTATGGTGTCAATTCCTTTCATGCCTTCGGTTGCATATACATCTTTTTCCGTCATGTCAATGCCGAAAGATTGCATTGCTTTCTGCCATGCAACGACATGGTGTGGCATGGAGTTGTATAACACCCCATCCATATCAAAAAGCACGACTTTGGGTGCGAATGTCCCAAAGCCATGCTTTTTTAGATAGTTATTTATTGTTTGTTGAAACATTTATCTTATTTCTCGTTTGCCAAACGCTCTTGGATAGCTTTGCTTTCAGCTTCGTATCCAGGTTTATTGAGCAGAGCAAACATGTTTTTCTTGTAAGCTTCTACCCCTGGTTGGTTAAAAGGATTAACGCTTAACAGGTTGCCACTGATGCCACAAGCAATTTCAAAGAAGTAGATGAGCTGTCCAATGTAGTATTCATTCAGTTCGGGAACGCTAATTCGGAGGTTTGGAACACCACCGTCTACGTGTGCCAAACGTGTACCTAACTCAGCCATCTTGTTGACTTCATCCACTCGTTTGCCTGCTAAGAAGTTCAATCCGTCAAGATTTTCCTCGTCCTTTGGGAACAACATTTTGCGTTGAGGCTGCTCTATGCTGATGACAGTTTCAAAGATGGAGCGTTCACCCTCTTGTATCCACTGTCCCATGGAATGAAGATCTGTTGTGAAATCGCAGGCAGCAGGGAAGATGCCCTTGTGTTCTTTGCCTTCGCTCTCACCGTAGAGCTGTTTCCACCATTCTGCCATGAAGTGGAGCTTTGGCTGATAATTCACTACAATCTCTATTTTTTTGCCAGCCTGACTGTACAAAGCGTTACGAACAGCTGCATATTGTGCGGCTATATTTTCTTGATAAGGAACGTCTTTGCCCGTTGCCTTTTCCATATCGGTTGCACCTTGTACTAATTCTTTGATGCTGAACCCTGCACACGCAATGGGTAATAAACCTACTGGAGTGAGGACAGAGAAACGTCCACCTACATTGTCGGGAATGATAAAACTCTTGTATCCCTCTTTGTCGGCACAAGTTCTTGCAGCTCCTTTCTTGGCGTCTGTAATGGCTACAATCACTTTTTTTGCCTCTTCTTTACCACGCTGTTCTTCACATTGTTTTTTCAGCAAGCGGAAGGTAAGGGCTGTTTCGGTGGTCGTACCCGACTTAGATATATTGATAACTCCAAACTTTTTGTCTTTCAAATAATCGGTAAGTTCTGCCAAATAGTCCTCACCGATATTGTTTCCTGCAAAGAGAATGGTAGGATTTTTTTTGTCATTAACCAACCACGCAAATGAGTTGTTCAAAGCCTCTATCACGGCACGAGCTCCTAAATAGCTACCACCAATACCTGCAACAACAACCACTTCGCAATTTTCACGTAGTGTATTCGCACACGTCTGAATGTCATTAAGAAAATCGGGAGTGATAGACGATGGCAGATGAAGCCATCCTAAGAAATCGTTACCGGGACAAGTGCCCTTCTCAAGCGCATCTTGAGCCTCTTTTACCTTTGATTCAAAGTCTTCCACTGTTCCTGGTTTCAAGAACTGGGTGGCTTTTGTAATGTCTAAACTAATACTTTTCATTTTCTATTATCTAAATGAATCTGTTAATAACTTAATTTCTATTTGCGGACTGATATGCTCATATAGAATATTATACACGGCATCCAAGATGGGCATGTTCACGTGCATGTGTTTATTGATTTCTTTCATGCACTTCGTTCCAAAATATCCCTCAGCAATCATCTCCATTTCTATTTGTGCACTTTTTACGGAGTATCCCTTGCCAATCATCGTACCAAATGTTCGATTGCGTGAAAAGTTTGAATAACAAGTCACTAACAAGTCGCCCAAATAGACAGAATCGTAAGGACTCCTTTCGATGGGGTGAACAGACATCAAAAATCTATTCATTTCTTGTACAGCATTAGAAATCAAGACCGCTTGGAAGTTGTCGCCATATTTCAAACCGCTACAAATACCAGAAGCTATGGCGTACACGTTCTTCAAGACGGATGAATACTCTATTCCTAACACGTCGGTAGAAATCTTTGTCTTTATCACCTCGCTGGCAATCAACTCTGCAAAAGCTTCTGCTTTCTCAATATTTGAGCATCCAATAGTAAGATACGACAACCGGTCTAAAGCCACTTCTTCGGCATGTGAAGGTCCTCCAATAACGGCAAGGTTTTCGTAAGGCACGTCATACACACGATGAAAGTACTCGGAGCATACCACGTTTTCATCTGGCACAATACCCTTGATAGCGGTAATAATGAACTTGTCACGCAAACGAGTCTTGAGTTTCTTCAGATGATTCTTAAAGTATGGTGACGGAGTGACAAAGATAAGCGTATCGTAAGCCTCTGCAATTTTATTGATGTCTGATGAAAAGAAGATTTCCCTGACATTGAAATGAAGACTCGTGAGGTAAGCAGGATTGTGCTCCAGTCGTTTGAAATCAGCGATACGGTCGTCACGTCGCATATACCATCCAATGTGATGCGTATGCGATACAACAATCTTGGCAATAGCTGTTGCCCAACTACCGCCTCCAATGATTGCTATCTTACCACAGTTGTAATTCATTATTTTTCGTTCTTCATCCTACATTGCCATTCGTTCTTCATTTTTCTTACCTCTATTGTTCTGTATAAACAGGTGAAGGTAACGTATGAATGGGGAATGGTAAATTATGAATTCTTTTGGCTTCTGTCAATCCATTCTTGGAATTGCTCTACTTTAGGTTGCTCATAACCCAACTTATATTTCTTGTTGATACCACAGACATTCATTTGCAAGGCTTGTGCTTTTACGTCTTTGATGTCTGAAATCAAATTGTATCCTGCTTTTCTAAAGACAGCAACCCACTGCTCGGGAACACCAATCTCCGCCCACTCTTCAATGGTACTTTGAGGTATCTTCTTTTCTGGTTTCATTTGTGGGAAGAGCAAAACCTCTTGTATAAACGTTTTTCCTGTCATGAGCATTACCAATCTGTCAATGCCAATACCAATTCCAGAAGTAGGAGGCATACCATATTGCAGCGCACGCAAAAAGTCATGGTCGATAATCATGGCTTCATCGTCGCCCTTATCTGCCAATTTCATTTGCTCTTGAAAGCGTTCTTCTTGGTCGATAGGATCGTTTAATTCTGAATAAGCATTTGCCAATTCTTTGCCATTTACCATCAATTCAAATCGTTCAGTGAGTCCCGGTTTGCTACGGTGCATTTTGGTAAGTGGCGACATTTCTACAGGATAGTCTGTGATAAAGGTAGGTTGAATATAAGTTCCTTCGCAAAATTCGCCAAAGATTTCATCAATCAGCTTGCCTTTTCCCATGCTATCGTCAATCTCCATGTTGAGTTTCTTGCAGATTTCTCTTATCTCGTTTTCATCCTTTCCGTTCAGGTCATAGCCCGTTTTCTCTTTGATAGCATCAAGGATAGGCAACCTTCGGTAAGGAGCCTTAAAACTGACTAACTGTCCGTCAATCTCTTTTTCGGGACTACCGTTTACGGCAATACATACGGTTTCGAGCAGTTTCTCTGTAAATTCCATCATCCAGTTGTAGTCCTTGTATTGTACATATAGCTCCATACAAGTAAATTCTGGGTTGTGGTTTCTATCCATTCCCTCGTTTCGGAAGTTCTTGCCAATTTCGTACACACCCTCGAAACCGCCCACGATAAGACGTTTCAGGTATAGCTCCGTGGCAATTCGCATGTACATATCTATGTTCAACGCATTGAAATGCGTGGTAAAGGGGCGTGCACTGGCTCCTCCTGCTATCGATTGCAACGTAGGGGTCTCTACCTCCGTATAGCCAGCATCGTCTAAAACCTTACGCATGGTACGCAGTACGGTGGCACGTTGTAAGAACGTATCCTTCACCCCATCATTCACTACCAAGTCTACATATCGTTGACGATAGCGCAACTCGGGGTCTTCAAATTTATCGTATGCCACACCGTCTTTGTATTTCACAATAGGGAGAGGCTTCAACGCCTTGCTGAGCAGGGTTAAACTTTGTGCATGTACAGAAATTTCGCCCGTTTGTGTCTTGAACACAAAACCTTTGATACCTACAAAATCACCAATGTCCATCAATCTCTTAAATACCACATTGTATAAGTCTTTGTTGTCATCGGGGCAAATGTCATCACGAGTGATATACACCTGTATTCTGCCTTTCGAGTCTTGCAGCTCCATAAAGCTTGCTTTTCCCATGATACGGCGTGTCATCATGCGGCCTGCTATCACCACTTCTCGTTTCTCTTCGCTTTCCTGATATTGTTCTTTGATGTCAGTACTGAATGCGTTGGTAGAAAACTCTGCAGCGGGGTAAGGGTCTATACCCATGTTGCGCAACTCTTGAAGACTCTGTCTGCGACCAATCTCTTGTTCGCTCAATTCTAAAACGTTCATATATTGATTATAGCTATTTTTATATATGTGAGAATCATGCCAACAATCACTCCAACGTTAATGGTGGAGTTTGCGTGGCATTACCAATTGATGCAAAAGTACGAAATAATTCTGAATGTGCCTATTATTTCATATTTTTTATAAATATGTGTAACATGAAAGAGGGCACAATTTAATTTGTAATTTGTCCTAAAAAATGACAAAAAAACGGGTGTTTATTTTTTGCGAAATAGAAAAAAAATATGGGGTTCTGAGCATAGATTTTTTCCTTAAAACGAGCAAAAATTGCAACTAATTAGACAAACTCATGGAGATAAGACGCCAAAATACATACTTTTGTCCCCTTAGTATATGTTGACAAACCCCATAACCCATTACTTCAATTCGTCTAACTCATTGCTTTAATGCCTTATCCCTGCTTTTTATTCGTCGCAAAAAGTGCTATTAACGCCTTAACCTTCTGACATTCATTGCGATATAGCATCTTCGAAATGCTGCGCATATTTGCAAGCAAGTGGAAGTGTGTTGGCAAATATGAAAGTTATGAGAGGGGCTTTGTAAAGAAAATTTCTGTACTTTTGTAACTATTTTGGCGTTTTTATATAGTCGTTTTTAGTAAAAATACAGGACAAAAGAAGTGCACGTCTTTACCATATTATATCACTTTTTTATCCGCCTGATTATACCTCTTTAAGCAAATCTAAAATTTCTTCCTGCGTCAACGTCCGAACCATATCCCCACCTTCTAATAAGGAATCAGCGAGGTCGCGCTTGGTTTTGTGCAGACGTATGATTTTCTCCTCAATGGTATGTTGAGCAATCAAGTGGTAAACCAACACATCATTGCGTTGTCCTATGCGGTAAGCCCTGTCAGTAGCTTGCTGTTCTATGGCAGGATTCCACCAAGGGTCCAGATGAATGACATAGTTGGCAGCAGTCAGGTTGAGGCCTAATCCGCCTGCCTTCAAGCTTATCAAGAAGAAAGGATAGTTGCCTTTTTGAAACTCATCCACGATCTCTTCTCGTTTTTTGATGGGCGTTGCTCCGTCTAAATATAAATAAGGTAGCTTAATTTTGTCCATCACCTGTCTTACTTCTGCCAAGAAACTTGTGAACTGACTAAACACCAAAGCCCGACCTCCGCTGTCGTTCAAGCTCTCTGCCAAAGCAATAAACGTAGATAATTTGCTACTTGTTTTCTTCCATGTTTTGTCAACCAATGAGATACTGCATGCCATTTGCCTTAGCTTTGTTATCTCAGACAACGTACTTAGTTTTACTCCTTCTTCCGCCAATGCCAGTTCCTCTGCCTTTTTCCGATGCAATTCATACATCGCCAGCTCGTTATCAGACAATTCTACGGGTAAGTTGATATCATTCTTCTCTGGTAACTCTTCGATTACCTCACCCTTTGTACGCCGTAACAGAAATGGAGAAATGAGTTTTTTCAATTGTCCCTGCCGCTCTTTATTCTTATTTTCCTCAATCGGTATGATATATTTTTTCTTAAATTGCTCGGCGTTCCCCAATAATCCGGGATTGATGAATTGAAACAAATTCCACAATTCTGACAAATGGTTTTGTATGGGTGTACCAGTGAGTATGACCTTTCGTTCGGCTTTTAGCGTCATTGCCGCTTTAGACATCTTCGTATTGGGGATCTTAATGGTATGAGCCTCATCAAGAACTACCACGTTCCAACTTTTTTGTGACAGTTGTTGTTGATGAATCGTCAGCAATGCATATGTGGTGACGAGCACCTCGTTACGACTTATCTGTTCTATGGCTTGTTCCCTATTCACCTCGTCATTCAGCACAAAAACGTTGAGCGTTGGAGCAAACCGGCTTAACTCTTTTCTCCAGTTTGGCACTAATGACGCCGGAACCACTATCAAGGAAGGTCCGCTTTGTGCTTGTTCTAACAGCAAAGTAATCGTTTGCAGCGTCTTACCTAATCCCATGTCATCAGCCAAACACGCCCCCGCTCCCCACGCAGTGAGTTTTGACATCCATTCAAATCCCACTTCTTGATAGTTTCTTAATTGCGCGTTAAGCGTTTTAGGTACTTGCGGATGCAGTTTTTCCGCATCTTTCATTTTTTGTATCAATGCATCTACTGCCGCATTTCGCTTCACATGAATATCAGAATGGTTCACAACCTCATCCATAAGTCCTATTGCCGCAGGAACCATCAACAAATGCGACCTATTTTCTGTTGTTGCCGTATCGATTTGTTGCAGAATGCGTTTTAAGTCGTTACTCAGTTTTATGTATTCATTGTCGCCTATCTTTACATACTTGCTTTTATCGCTTTGGTGCATTTGTTGCAACAGCTGGTACAGCGACATCATCTTCTCGTTATCAATGCACACATCTCCCACGACCTCAAACCAATTGTTCTTAGACTTCAGAGCAATGTTAAAGTTTGCGCAATTCAGTTTGCCCCTATACTTTATCCTACAGTTTTCGAGCCATTCCATTTCGCATGTTTCATTATTCTGCTGTACCCATTCAATGAGAGGCAACAATTGCACGATGCTGATTGTAATGGAGTCGGTAATGGAGGATAATTCAAGTGTCTGTACCTCATCCATGATTTCCAATTCTGCGAGTTTATCTTCTATGGTTTTCAAGTTAGATTTCTCCTTCTTCAACTTTCTAACCACGATGCACTTCTCTCCCTTGACTTCCGTAATCGTACTTACACTCCCCTGCCCTGGCACAAAGTCGAAGTGTTCAATAGGATGAACAACAAAGGATAGCCTGAAATATTCTTCTTCCATGGGGGCAACACGCAAAGCGATGACCGCTTTGCCTTCTACCTTTTTTATTTGTTCCAATCCTTCTACCATATTCGAGTGAACTTGTGTTTTTCCTCCGATTGACTGTATGAGACGGATTAGCATCTGTTCGGCCTCTGCAGGATATGTCTTTTGTGACAAGATAGTTTGATAAACCTTTTGCTCATATGGCGTTATATTAAATATCGAGTAATCTGTTTCTGAGTTTTTAACAAAGCATTTTCCTATCGCATTGTTTTGTATCTCATCGGCAATGTTGGATGACACGCCAAAACTGTTGTCTTTGTTTTTATTAATAATTAAGAAAGGTCTGTCTGAATGTATCGACACGGGGTGCATGTCATAGCTGCTTCCGCAAAAAACACGATTGCAGTTCTCTAACAGATAAATATATTTTCGTAGATATATGTCGTATTCCCATGGTTCTACACTATTTGAAAATGCAATATCCGTTTCATCCATACAATTGTCATGTAGATTTTTAAATGTCCTTATGGTTAATTCCCTCCCTACCGACCAAGTTCCATTTTTTAATCGTTTCTTCAAGATAGGGATAATCCTTTCGAACATAATAAGATACACCAGTTGCGTATCGCTGCTATCTTTTTTCGTGTCTTGCTTTTGCTCCTGTGTGTATGCCAATAAATCTTCTAATTTAGTTACCCAAAAAGGCTTGACGTCCAACCGTTCTAACAATGAGCTTTTTGCCAAACGCCGCATCTTCACACCATCTTCGTCATTGGTTTTGCAGCATTGTGTTTCGGTGTTTAAGAAAGCCGCATGGGTAGTTCCTGCCGTTTGCTCAAAAAGTGCAATTAGTTCGTTTTTTATATTCAGTTGCTTTATGATTGCGCATGCTAAATGTTTTATGGTGTTATTTTCATTATTCTCATCGAACACTTTGAGCACAACACCGTTCATAAGATTTACGTTCCGCTTTTTACAGAAAAAATAATAAAGAGGGACTATCAGTATTTGATTTTCCGCCGAGGAACGCATACATTCCAACGCTACCAGTTTTTCTAATTTATTTTTACCTTTTTCTTCTTTTAACAACAATAAAGATAGCGTATAGTAAAAATTAATAATGCAATTTCCATAAACTGCATTATTGTATGTCAACTCTTTTTTTCTTGTCGATATTACTTTTACAAAGAGTTTGTAGGCATTTGCATAATCAGATTGATACAGCGAGGCAATTGCGTAAATAAGCAGGGCGTATGACGTAATGGGTTGTTTCTCCGAGTCAATACACATCTTTCCTGTTCCCAAATAATAATAGAAGGCGAAAACAGTGGTGGAATGAATCAATAATTTCCGTTCTTCGCCAAGCATCACCGCCCGTAAATACTCCCAGTCAACGTCCATGTCTTTTAACAACATGTTATATAAGATATTATCAAGCTGAGTACTTAGAAATGATGTTGGAATATTTTTCACAAATGTCTCATAGCCAGGATTACCAAAGACGTAAGACACCTCTTCAACCAAATCTTTTAAGATGACAGTTATACGTTCTTTATTTTTTATACTTATTCTTTCGGAAAACAATCCATACAGAATCTCAGTGTGCTTGATGGCATCCTTATACTTCACCTTGTCATGATAATATGTATACAGGCTATCATACAGGGGGAAGAACAAATCGTCCTTAATTTCTCTCAGAAGACAAAAATAAATGGACGGATGCACTCTGAACCGCTTAGCTGTGCCATAGAATCCACTATCTATAACGAAAAATCCTTGTTTGTACAAATGGTGGAATGTTTTTTCAAAAAGGCTCTCTACCATTATTCGATCTGCCACTTTTTTCCACTCATTCTCGGTCATACTTATTTCGTATAATGATGTCATGGCCTTCAGAACCGTGATCTCGCTATTATTCAAGTTTGAAACGTCCATCTCGCAAGTTATTCAGTAATCCTCGTTTATTATAATGTTACACGCATGTGCTTTTTTTGTACCAATCTTCAAAAAAAAAAATAAAAGCATCCTGGAAAAGAATTGCCCTCTAAACGGTCATGAAGCAACGACGTCTAATGTTTGCGCTGCAACAATCTCACCATAAGCTGAGCCGCATTATCTGAAGCGATTTCATCACCCAAAGCCATGTGTACTGTCTGATATCCTTCAAGCATGGCTTGACGATGATCGCCACCTGGCAAGATTTTTCCCAGTTCTGAAATTATTTGAGAAAGCGTAAAGCGATCGGCAAATAATTCAGGAACAATTTCTTGATTTGCAATGAGATTGACCAAAGAAATGTATTTAACGTTAATCATATGGTTAAATGCAAAACGTATGAGCTTGGGAACGGCAGTTTGATAACACACAACTTGTGGTACGTCCAACAAAGCTGTTTCGAGCGTTGCTGTACCACTGGTAACCAATGCAGCAGAAGCATGTTCCAACAAGGGATAAGTTTGATTTCTTACCAAATGCACCTCGGTATTTTCCAATAAAGGTCGGTACACATCTTCTTCAATGGCGGGCGCTCCAGCGATTACCACCTGATAGTCTGAATAATGTTGGGCAGCTTTTATCATGGTCGGCAGATTCGCTTTAATTTCTTGTTTCCTACTACCTGCCAAAAGTGCAATAATGGGTTTTTGATCATTCAGATGATTCTTTTGGCAAAAAGCAGCAAAGTCTTCATGATAGTTTGCCTTAAACTGTTTTACCTCATCTGCTGTAGGATTACCAACATAATGAATGGGAAAGTGATGTTTTCCTTCAAAGAAAGCCACCTCAAACGGAAGAATAGAGAAAAGTTCGTTGACATCTCGCTTGATTGATTTGATGCGGTATTCTTTCCAAGCCCATATTTTAGGGGCGATATAGTAAAAAATTGGGATGTCCGTATGTGTCTTTATATAATGTGCAATCTTTAGATTAAAACTCGCATAATCAACAAGAATAACAACATCTGGCTGCCATGTCAAGATATCTTGCTTACACTGTTTCATGTTGCGATAGATTGTCGGGAGATGCATCAGTACGGGTATAAAGCCCATGAATGCCATTTCACGATAATGTTTTACTAATGTTCCACCAACCTGCTGCATTAAATCGCCACCAAAGAAACGAAATTCTGCAGCTGGGTCTTCTTTTCTTAAAGACATCATCAAATGCGAAGCATGCAAATCACCACTGGCTTCTCCTACTATTAAATAATACCGCATAAACTACACTTTAATTGAACGCCTCCTATCTTCTGCTCTTTAGACAAATAAGAGGCACGGATTACTCGACTTCCCAATGTTTTATTTTAGACATAAACTCATAAGCAGTCACATCCATGGTGGTGGGTGTAACGGCAACATAGCCATGATTGAGCGCCCATTGGTCGGTATCGGCATTTTCAGGTTCATCATTTTGATACCTTCCCACTACCCAATAGTAATCGTAGGCACGAGGATGATGTGCGGTGACAATTTCGTCCACCCATCTCCCATAAGTCATACGGCACACCTTTAAGCCTTGAAAAGATTCTTTTGCGGGGAAGTTAACATTCAAGCAAACACCCTTTGGCAGCCCTTCTGCAAGCACTTTTTTTACTAATTGTACCACATAAGGTCGCAAAGGCTCAAGGTTCGCATCTTCATTGTAATAACAACTGGAGAACGCTATAGAGGGAATGTATTTCAAACATCCTTCCATTGCCACGCCCATTGTACCTGAATAATGGGTATTCACCGTGGAATTATCCCCGTGATTGATGCCGCCTAAAATAAGAGAAGGCTTCCTATCAGTGCACAACTCACTCATTGCTAATTTGATGCAGTCAACAGGTGTACCGCTGCAAGACCATACTGGGACGGTTCCAATATTATTTCTTCGCTTCAAACGCAGATATTCAACCGAAGAGAAAGCACAAGAGTATCCAGACCGCGCATGCTCTGGTGCGCAGACAATGACATCTGCCAAGTCGGATACCATGTCTACCAAAGCACGAATCCCAGGAGAATGATAACCGTCGTCATTAGAAATTAAAATAAGAGGAGTTTCGTTTTGCATCTTTTTTTATTATTTATAAAACATCGCAAACAGCTTCGTAAGTTTTCTTAACATAGAAAGTACGTGAGCATTGCCTAATCAATAGGTTTTTACTGATTTACCTACAAAAGTACGAAAAAAGGTTTAAAAGGTGGCTTTCTCAACCAAAATATGTAACTTTGCAAATCAATATTGTCTTAAGAAGGATTCATAGATATGGGAAAAATTATAGCATTAGCAAATCAAAAAGGAGGGGTTGGAAAGACAACCACAACTATCAACTTAGGAGCTTCATTAGCCACACTTGAAAAGTCTGTATTGATTGTCGATGCTGACCCTCAAGCCAATGCATCCAGTGGTTTAGGAGTAGACCTCAAAGAGGTGGACTGCTCAATCTACGAATGCATTATCAACAAGGCTGATGTGCGTGACGCCATCTATACCACAGATATTGATGGCTTAGATATCATTCCGAGCCACATTGATTTAGTGGGTGCCGAAATAGAGATGCTCAACCTTGATAATCGTGAAAAAATTATCAAACAAATCTTAGAACCCATCCGAAAAGAATACGATTTTATCTTAATTGACTGTAGTCCCTCATTAGGCCTTATCACCGTGAATGCCCTCACAGCTGCCGATTCGGTCATAATTCCTGTGCAATGCGAATATTTTGCATTGGAAGGAATTAGCAAGTTGCTCAACACGATTAAGATTATCAAGAGTAAACTCAATACCAAATTAGAAATTGAAGGATTCTTACTCACCATGTACGATAGTCGGTTGAGATTAGCCAACCAAATTTACGACGAAGTGAAACGGCACTTCCAAGAATTAGTTTTCAAGACGGTGATTCAACGAAATGTAAAGCTCAGTGAGAGTCCAAGTCATGGATTGCCTGTCATCTTATACGATGCAGGGTCTTCAGGTGCTAAAAACCACTTGGCATTGGCGAAGGAAATTATCAGCAAGAACGTTTAATTCAAAATAAAGAAGGGCTAACATTCAAAAAAGGCGAGTTGCACCAAACGAGTGAAATGGAGCCTCCTCAATAACAAAGAGACACCTCCACTAAGATTATTCAACATCAGCATATAAACAATAGATATTCATGGCAGTACGCAAGAAATTCAGCCAGTCGGGAAAAGGTAGTGCTTTAGGTCGCGGACTTGATGCACTCATTTCCACTGATGACATCCAGACGCAAGGTAGTTCAACTATTAATGAAGTTCCAATAGAACAAATTGAAGCAAATCCCAATCAGCCTCGTCGCGAATTTGACCAAGAGGCATTGGAAGAATTGGCATCAAGTATTCGAGAAATTGGTATCATTCAACCCATCACCCTACGCCAAGTCGCTACTGACAAATACCAAATCGTAGCTGGTGAGCGTCGTTGGCGTGCCTCACAAATAGTTGGTTTGGAGGCTATACCTGCGTATATTCGAACGATAGACGACGAAACAGTCATGGAGATGGCGTTGGTTGAGAATATTCAGCGCGAAGACCTCAATGCCATTGAAATTGCACTGGCTTACGAAAAACTCATGGAGAAGAGTGGCATGACGCAAGAGAAAGTGTCCAAGCACGTAGGGAAAAGTCGCACTGCCATTACAAATTACTTACGTCTGCTCAAACTTCCTGCACAAGTCCAAATGGCTTTGCAGAAGAAAGAAATAGACATGGGACACGCCAGGGCTTTATTGGCAATAGACAGTCCTTCTCAACAAATCAAACTTTTCAAAGAGGTGGTAAAGAATGCCTACTCGGTGAGGAAAGTAGAAGAGTTAGCTCAACAACTCAAAAATGGAGAGGATTTGCAAACAGCTAAAAAGAAGATGAACACAAAAAAGAGCATGCCAGAAGAATATGACATGCTGAAAAAGCGTTTATCCTCTTTCTTGGATACCAAAGTTCAATTAACTTGTTCTGCCAATGGCAAGGGGAAAATAAGCATCCCGTTCGCCAACGCAGCAGAATTAGAAAGACTGATGAATATCTTTGATCATCTGAAAGATTAACCGTCGATTGTGAAAATATCCACCGAACATACTTTCTGCGTCATCCAGTATTGTTGCCTACTCATACTGTTGCTTTTCGTTACCAGCGTAAGAGCGCAGGTACCGACCAATGACAGCATCCCTGACAGCGATCCTCGCATTATCTTAGGCGATGTTGACACTAAAGTCATTCCTGCTGAAGCTGCGCTTTCTCCTCAAGACACATTAGTCTTCAAGGACAATGGGAAAGTAAGTAAAAAGGTTCAGCGCGACTGGAACAAGTGGCGTCCAGACGCAAAAAGGGCGATGTGGTTGGCTATCGTTCTACCCGGAGCAGGACAAATATACAACCGTAAATACTGGAAATTACCGATTGTATATGGTGGATTCGTTGGATGTATGTATGCTTTGCGTTGGAACAACCAAATGTACCATGATTATTCACAAGCATATATCGACCTGATGGATAATGATCCTCATTCAGAAAGCTACAAACAGTTTCTACATTTGGGTAACCAAATCAATGAATCAAATATAGAACGCTATAAAGAATTGTTCCGCAAGCGCAAAGACCGCTACCGACGATGGCGTGACTTGAGTGTTTTCTCCATCATTGGGGTTTATGCGCTGTCCGTGATTGATGCCTATGTAGATGCATCATTGTCCGAATTCGACATCTCTGATGATTTAAGTTTAAGAATCGAACCCACCATCATGCAAAAGGATGCCATTCACCGACAGCTACTACCTGAAGGATTTGGTATACAATGCCGATTTACATTTTAATGTTCGGACAGAACTATTTTATACAGAAAATATTTCAATAATGAAAAAAACTTGTTTATACATTGCAACTATGCTTGCTGTCTTCTCAACCTCTCTACATGCACAGGTGGTAGATGACAAGACAGAAATCATAGTAACCAACGAAAAAGGAGAAAACGAAACTATTGACCTTCCTGAGGCACTGACTTCTGAGATTGACAGTCTGCTTCATTTGTACAACACCAAAACCTATCTAAGGAAAGACGCTGATTGTAACTTACCGAATGTCAACAGAACTTACGAGCCTGATGTTTACAAACAACGCTTACGCCGCCTTCCTACGATTATGGAAATGGCTTACAATGACGTTGTCCAAAAGTTCATTGACCGATATACCAACCAACTGCGAAATTCGGTAAGTATCATGCTCGGGGCTTCCAATTTCTACATGCCTATCTTTGAACAAGCCTTAGAGACATACAGCTTACCTTTAGAATTAAAATATCTTCCTGTCATTGAGTCGGGATTGAATCCCTTAGCCGTCTCACGTGTAGGAGCTACTGGCTTGTGGCAATTCATGTTGGCTACTGCTAAGAACTACGGACTGGAAGTGAACTCGCTATTAGATGAGCGTTGCGATCCTATCAAGTCATCGTACGCTGCTGCCAATTACCTAAAAGATTTATATCGCATCTTCGGTGATTGGAATTTGGTCATTGCCGCCTACAATTGCGGTCCCGACAAACTCACACAAGCCATTCACAGAGCGGGTGGAAGCAAGGATTATTGGAAGATATATCCCTATTTGCCGCGCGAAACGCGTGGGTACGTGCCGGCGTTCATTGCTGCCAATTATGTAATGAACTATTATTGCGAGCACAACATCTGTCCAATGACAACCGATTTGCCTGCGAAGACAGATACTATCGTGGTGAGCAAAGACATTCATTTTCAGCAAATTGCTGATGTACTCAAGATGGACAAAGAACTCATCAAGTCCCTCAATCCACAGTACCGTCGTGATATTGTCATTGGCTACACCAAACCTTCTACGCTCAGATTGCCCGTTCCGATGATTAATGCCTTTATTGATCAGCAAGATTCCATCTATGCACACCAAGCTGACGTGCTACTTTCCAAGCGCACTGAGGTGAAAGTCAATGAAGATATACCTGACTTCGTTGGCAATAGAACGAACATCAACACCTCACGTAAAACCTATTCGTCAAAACGTAGCAAGAACAGAAAACACCGTCAACGGCGCTCCACTAAAAAGTCTGTCACTGTTAGAAGTGGAGATACGCTTTCCGAAATAGCAGCACGCAATAATACAACCGTCAAGAAATTAAAGAAATTGAACGGCATCAAGGGGTCTAATATTCGCAAGGGAAAGAAGATCAGAGTTAAATAATCATTGTTTTTGTAAGAGGACGATTATGGATGAGCAAGATATGAAAGATACGCAAAAGCAGGTCGATGAAGATAAAATCATTCAAGACGCATTCCAACACCTGTTAGATACCTACTTGGCTTCACGCCACAGAAAAAAGGTGGATATCATTACCAAAGCTTACAATTTTGCGCGTCAAGCGCACAAAGGAGTACGGCGTCTTTCGGGCGAGCCTTATATCCTCCATCCTATTGCGGTTGCACAAATAGCCTGCGAGGAGATGGGCTTAGGGTCTACCAGTATCAGTTCTGCCCTTTTGCACGATGTGGTGGAAGACACAGACTATACGGTAGAAGACATTGAAAATATCTTTGGTCACAAAATCGCCCAAATTGTGGATGGACTCACGAAGATTAGCGGTGGCATTTTTGGTGATAGAGCATCTGCCCAAGCGGAAAACTTCAAGAAGCTGCTCCTCACCATGAGCGATGATATTCGTGTCATACTTATCAAGATATGCGACCGCCTGCACAACATGCGCACCTTACAGTCGCAACCCGCTAATAAACAATACAAGATTGCTGGAGAAACACTCTATATTTATGCGCCACTGGCAAACAGGTTAGGGCTGAACAAGATTAAAACCGAACTTGAAAATCTTAGTTTCAAATTCGAACATCCCGAAGAATATCAAGATATTACCAACAAACTTTCATTTACGAAAGAACAGCGAGAACGCCTATTCGAACAGTTTACAGGTCCGATTCGAGAGACACTCGACGCCATGGGTGTCGATTATGAAATAAAGGCTCGCGTCAAAAGTCCTTATTCGATATGGAATAAGATGCAAACCAAGCACATTACTTTTGACGAAATCTATGACATCTTGGCGGTTCGTATTATCTTCACACCACAAGTCAGAGAAGACGAAATTAATGAATGTTTCAAAATATATGTGGCTATCAGTCGCATCTATAAGTCGCATCCCGACCGTCTTCGCGACTGGCTCAACCATCCCAAAGCCAACGGATATCAAGCACTGCACGTTACCTTGATGAGCAAACAGGGACGCTGGATTGAGGTTCAAATCCGAAGTGATCGCATGAACGAGGTGGCAGAACAAGGATTTGCGGCTCACTGGAAATATAAGGAAAATGGCGAATACACAGAAGATGAGGGCGAACTCAATGAGTGGTTGCGAACTATCAAAGAGATTTTAGACGATCCGCAACCTGACGCAATGGATTTTTTGGATACAATTAAGCTGAATCTCTTCGCCTCTGAAATTTTTGTATTTACCCCTAAAGGCGAAATCAAGACCATGCCAGCAGGCTGTACAGCACTCGACTTTGCCTTCCAAATCCATACTCTCCTCGGCAGTCATTGCATTGGCGCCAAAGTCAATCATAAGTTGGTTCCGCTAAGTCATAAGCTCCAAAGTGGAGACCAAGTAGAGATTCTCACCAGTAAGTCGCAGCGTGTACAACCCTCATGGCTCAATTTTGCCACAACAGCCAAAGCAAAGGGAAAGATTCAAGCCATGCTCAGGCGCGATAATCGCGAGAAACAAAAAGAGGGAGAGGTTATCCTTCGGGCTTGGTTGGAACGAAACGACATGGAGATGACCATGGGTGTACTCAACAAACTGTGCGAATTTCACCATCTCAAGAAACACGAAAGTCTCTTCTTATGCATTGGCAACAAATCGATTATCCTAACCGAAAAAGATCTTGATGAGCTGCAAAACAAAAAGAAGGGTGGAACACCGAGCAAATGGCTCAAGTATATTCCTTTCATTGGACACGACAAAAAAGGCGAAGAGCAGCAAACGGTTGAGCCTTTAACCATCGAAGATTCCTACAATAAGAAAAAGCCTATCATTATTAACGATAGCAACATCGATTCGCTCATCTTCCCTAATTGCTGCCATCCCATTCCCGGTGACGACATCTTAGGGTTTATTGACAATCAAAACCATGTGGAAATACACAAGCGCAACTGTCCCGTTGCCAGCAAACTAAAGTCGAGTTATGGCAACAGACTGTTGGATGCGAAGTGGGATATGCTCAAAACAAGGTTCTTCGATGCCACGATAGAAATCAAGGGCATTGACCGAAAAGGCATGCTACACGATGTGGTGGATGTCATTTCGGACGAGATGAATGTCAATATGCACAAGATTACACTCTCCAGTCATGAAAACATTTTTACAGGAGTCATTGAGATAAAAGTTCACGACCGTCAGGAAGTAAAGAATGTTATCAATGGATTGAAAAAAGTAGAAGGGTTACAAGAACTACAACAAATTATGTAAAGGGCGGGTCTATCAATTAGCTTTGTAAGATTGCGAGGCTGTTTTTGTGGTCAATTTGTTTAAGAGAGAAAGGAGTATAGCGAGCTATACGACTGAACGAACAAGCAGATTGAACCAAAAAGAGACCACAAGATGACAAAACATAAATCGACCAACAGAAAAAAACTTTACGGTGGTAATAGACAGAACTGCCCTAAACGCTTAGTGAACGAGAGAACGAGAAGAAGCGTGTCCTCACACTATTACATCCAGCTGCTTGCGCAGTTCCTGCAATTCATCTCTAACAGAAAGCAGGGTATCCAAAATTTCAGAACTCGTTTCTACCCCCTTGCGGTTAGAACTCAACATCTTGCGAGCAGCGGACAACTTAAACCCTCTGACCTTGACAAGATTATAAATAATCCGAATGTCCTCAACATTGGCATCGGTATACTGTCGTACCTTGTTAGAACCCACCGTCTTTGGACGTAAATTAGGAAACTCTGTCTCCCAATATCTCAAGGTACTTTCGTTGATACCAAACATTTGGGCAACTTCTTTGATAGAATAATAGAGTTTTACGCTCTTGTTTGTATTCAGTGCCATGGCGATATATCTTTTTGCAAATGTAGATAAAATTTTCGAATTATACATCAGCAAAATAAAGAAAGCACTTTTTCTTTATCGGAAACATACGTTTACTGAATATGCTACGCCTTCCTTTCACATTTCTTTCATTCTTTCTCTCTCTGCATAAGTCCACCCATTGTTATCCCGGTGAACCATCATTAAGGCAAGTCGCCAGCAATTGCGCTGTTTGCACACATCAAAAACGGACCGAAAGACTAAAAGGCGCATAGCCCAGAGCAACGCTCTGAGAGAGGTATCAACAGTGGATGTGGTTTACCTCTTAGCAAAAACGGGCTGAAAGCCAAGCAAGGATATATCTCATGACAATACCTTTTAGGAAATATCTCTATCAATTATGCTATTTGCATTTCCGCAATGACGGGCTGAAAGCCCAAAAGGTGCATAGCCCAGAGCAACGCTCTGGGTACGGGGGAACTTCTATTTGGCGCTCTGAAAGAGCAAAAAGGAATCAAATGTGCCGCTCAAACTCCTGCTGTGCATTGTCATTTTTATTGACAACAGCACCAAAATGCTGGCGATATTTACAAACTACATATACCACGGGTGAAAATACGCCAAAAATGGAGAACTTTCATAATAACCTATGAATCAACACATTAACAAAATCCAACAAATAAAAACAGGGATTACACCAATGCTTCAAGCCCAAAAGCATTCATTTTGTGGCGTTATCTACTGTTTCCAATGCCATTAAGTCATGCAAATAGCGATGCTAAAGCATGCTAATAACGGCTTTATCTCAATGCTTCAATCCCTGTGAAGCATGCAATGGCACCTTTCAAGGCATGAAATCATGCCTTCAATCCCTTTTCGTTTCTCTATTTTGAGAATTTCTATAACCCTCTTTTTGTCATTTTTTAAGACAAATGGAAGTTACCATGGTATTTCTTATTTAGCCAAGTCTTTTTTATCCACTATTACCACCCCGTCATACATCATCATCAACACGTCTTCATTGTACTGTCCAACGATGCTCTGATTTCTGACACCTTTCAAGTTGTTCGCGATGAGTTTGAAGAAGTCTACCCCAGCGCCATACGCATGCAGATACGCCCCTCCAAACCGAGGGTTAACCTCCGAGAGATAGTACTCGC
>QWCP01000150.1_pt1 | contig 34204 bp, 31 predicted proteins | sample 1972561 | NCBI WGS metagenome assembly QWCP01 (sample SAMN09866705, study PRJNA288562) | Human vaginal metagenome isolate pre4_vaginal, whole genome shotgun... | isolation source: vagina | host: Homo sapiens | place: USA: California
AAAGGCTGTGAATTAGCTTTCATCCTCTTTGGTAAAATAGAAGAATCCAGAAGCCTATCTGAAAAGCCGCTGTGAATTAGCTTTCATCCTCTTTGGTAAAATAGTGAGATTACGTCGTAAAATGGCTGGAAAGCTGTGAATTAGCTTTCATCCTCTTTGGTAAAATAGAACAACAGAAGGTAACATAATAACTCCTAGCTGTGAATTAGCTTTCATCCTCTTTGGTAAAATAGAAGACGCGCGATTTCTTGGGAGTCAACGGCTGTGAATTAGCTTTCATCCTCTTTGGTAAAATAGAGAATCAGTCGAGTACGTAGTGTAATTCGCTGTGAATTAGCTTTCATCCTCTTTGGTAAAATAGAGCAATCTAATCAAAGGGGATGATTCCAGCATTTTCAAGGCTTTTCGCAATTAAAAAAGCATTAAAGTTCCCGGTGTTTCACCATCATTTTCTTCTTCTAGATTCACATATCGTAACGATTTAGACCACTGCTTATCTGTAATATGTAAGACCCGAATTTTGCCTTGCGGTGGCAAATTATCCTTAATTGTCCGAACTGTGGAACGATTTCCTTCAGCTGTTGGCGTATATCTTGCGTAGACAGAAAACTGAATCATGCAGTAACCCATATCGAGTAATAAATCTCTAAATACTACAGCAGCATGTCTTTGTTGCTTCGTTTGAACAGGAAGATCAAACATTACTAAACACCACATTCCCCCACTGTCCTCATCAACTTTCATGGTTAATCCTTAACGTATTGTGGAATTGCAATCTGCTGAATTTTATCTTCAACATATAGTGCATATTGTTGCGCAAAATCATTAATTTTACTTGGAATTGTTAGACCTTCTCCATTGAACTGTCTATTAATACTTTCAATAAGGAACTGCTTTGTTTCTCGGTCAATTAGTGAATCTTCTTCGCTTAATTCAGCTACTTTTACATCGACAGCTGGTCTAAATACTTCAATCAAGTCATCAGCTAAACAATAATAATTACTGCCATTATGGTGGTGAATACCTAAACATGGACACAATCCAGCAGATATCACCGCCTTAATAGTAAAACCGCGTAAAATCATATAGGAATAATCTAGTTGTGAGTTTCGTCCTCTCCCATCCCCTGGGAGCCTATGAAAATCTACATCTGTTTGGAACAAGCAATGCCAATATTCTCTCGCTGCTCGCCCCTCTATATTAGTCAAATCTCCCGAACGAACCTGTTTAGCTAGACCTCTTAAATTTCCTCCGCCATCGATACCAAGCTGATCTAATACGGCAGCTTGACCCATAATTTTAGATTGGACAATCTTTCCCCACATATTCTTCTGTCGTGGAATAGTTTGAGAGATTTGCCCTCTAAAACGAGCATTAATACGCGTATTCGTTTCTGCCCACGCATGCATAGCAGATATAGGAACGCCTCTCCAATCGCATGTCATTACGGAAACACCATAGGTTGCACATTGGTGAAGCAATCCTGCTGAACAATTACATCTCAAACCAATAAGAAGAACGGCAATATCAGTGAGTGGCACATCAGTTGACGTGTCTTTATCCCTATCTCGCACAACTAATCTGCCACGATCATAGGTTAGTGAGCCATGAAGGTTCGTACAGTCAACTACGCGCCACGCACTGTTCATAATTACCTCACTTTATTCATGCCACCTATAAGACACTGGTAATCCAGCATTCGACTTCCAGCGGATTTCTCCGAGACCGTTACGACGAACGACGGTTGGATGAAACACTGAAACAGCATTTATAGATGGCAACCATCCTCTGGTGAAAATTTTCTGGATATCATCTGAAATAGGCATATCAAGCTTTTCTAATCCTTCTGCTGAAAGGTAGCTTGGACGCAACCTCAACTGAGAAGGAGAAAAATACCCATCTACTGTCCATGTAGCATAAAGTTTCGCACTACACCATGGTTGCAAAAAGTCAGCAAATTCTTTCACTTGACCTGTGTAATCCGTTTGACTCAAATCAAGTCGAAGCTCATCTCCAACGAATAAATGCCCCACAAATCGTGCATGGCCTTCTCGAATCGCTTTGACGGTGCTAGGGTCTCCGTATCTCATGCTCAATGAGGACTCCGAAAGTGGCACAGTTAGCAAATCATCATTTCGAGACTTAGCTAAATCAGCTGCAAACACGCGAATCATTCCATAGAATTCTCCGGTCTTCTTTCCTGACTTGTTGATTTTATCGCATAGATAGATACGAGCATGGTGGAATCCATTACCAATCTCAGCCGACCCATTATGAACCATAATCTGAGCTGCATTCTTTTCGAAGAACGCGATTTCATCTTCAGAACCATAGTGGACTCCATTTACCACAATGTGACGTTCACGATTCTCAGGAAGTCCTGTTTTCTCGTCAAAATCGTCGCAACGAGTCAGCGTGGTAAATAGAGCAGGAGTCGATGCGCGCTGAACAAGTGAAGCCTCAATCTTATCCCCTAATCGTACACGTAACAATTTATGAATCGTGTCCTCATGCGCTCTAGAATTTCCTAACTCTAGACGCAAATTCCTCAATATCTGTACTCTGTCATCATCAAGTGCATCATTGATAAGGTCAAGAAGGACATGCATATTCCCCAGCCAACGACCGTATAGGAACTGTTGTTCTTCGTCCTTACCTCTATATTCCCTCCAATCAGCACCATCCTCTTTCTGGCTGTAGCGTTGTGCTTTGTATAATTCATTTTTATCCACCAGCACTTCAGCTACGTTGTGCTGCATGAGAGCAATAACAGCAGCATCGACCGCATGATGACGGCGATCCAAACGAGTTTTTCCAGACGAACCAGCAAAATGAATCTGCTTTTCAATACCGGAGAATCGTCGAGCCAACGATGTAGACAAACCTGAGTATACGAATACCTTTACAGCTCGCTCCGGGATATCCGAAGTAGCTGTATATCGTTGCGAATTGTAATACCAATCGATACGCTTATGAAGCTCATCTGCCATCCAAGAGACAGATTCTATAGAACGGTTATCAGGCGCCTCGTCCTCAGTCATCTGAGTAAGCCTCGATTTCACAGCTTCCTTAAACCGTTTAGCATTCGCAGCACTGAGGGTGCCCGCAGGAAAAGTAAACATTTCCACGCGCGCGACAGCTTTTGCTACAGTAATTCCCTTCGATACCGCATATTGGTCATGACACCATAAACTAAACAGCTTCTTTGATTTTGCTCGATTGCAATCAGTACAGACTGCAGCTAAGTTTGTTTTTGTGTTCGTAGCACCAACACCCTTTCGTGGAACAATATGATCAAGCTCACACGTAGTAAACTTTAATGTTGCTCCGCAGTACAGGCATTCACCATTTTGCCGTTGGATTGCTTCCCAGCGTTTCATAGCAGAATCACTAAAGCGATTGAAGTCCGGGTACAAATCTTTAATCTTATCGAAGATTGCACTGCGGTTAGTTGCATAGGCTTCCGCGTCTTTCTGATACGCTCGAGCAACTTTAGCCGACGAGAATCCCTCACGTGCATGCTCAATATTTACACTGACAGGCGTTCCCCATCTTGCAGTGCAATTCATTAAATAACGGTTGACAATTTTAAGAACTCTGTCCGCTGAAGGATTACCAATCGGAAATCCGATAGGTTCCTGAGCCGGCTTCCAATTGTCAGTAACTCCATAGACAGTCTTGCGAGCATCATGAAGATTATCAGTTGTACTGAGCATCCTCACTGTTAATGCCTGACATGCACTAACAGAGTAAGCCGCTCTTCCAGCAGGTAGTTTGATATTATCTATCGCACCAAGTTGGTCATCATCGAACGAATCAATGAGTTCAAAAGCATTGCTGTACGACATATCATCACGAATAGAATCAATATCAACATTATTGCCAAGTAACTCAAGTAAACGTTCTTGATCATCCTCAGAAGCATCACGCCACCATGGCATAATATCGTGTTTCACGAGCTTCCCGAGAACACCAGAAGATTCAATTAAGGCAAAATAGCTATCCATAACCGGAGCACGATTGGAGATTCTATCTCCATCATCTTGAATACCACCGATTCCCTTAATATCTCGGCGATTCACCCCAAGAGCAGCTGCTACGTCAGCCCACGTTGGACAAGTTTTTGAATCCATACTTGATAAAATATCGAACGCAGTATTCTTCTCTTCAACCGTTAGAGGTCTTTGTTGACCACCTACCGCAAGCTTCAAGAAAGACAAGGCGGCAATAATACGGAATTTTTGAAATGCCAATGATGCTTTCGTAGCTCGTTTTTCATGGGTTAAATCATCCAAAGCTACACGCTCACTGGCAGAACCACGTGGAGACACTGCATAGAAAATCTTGTCAATTAATTTTCTGCAGGTTTCATCATCTACCCCCTGTTGTTCGCAAATATAACGAACTTCGTAAGCATTATCTTCCTGCATTAGCTTCTGAGGCAATGGAGCAAAAGCTCCAGATTTACTACCGCTATGTCGGATACGAGGAGCAACCTGACCATCTTTACTAGCTAGGTAATCACCAATGATTTGAGCAGGCGTCAACCCATCCTCAGGATTGACTTGACATGCCTCACATAAATCATCATATCGTTCGGATAAATCATCTAGATTGACGTTATACAGTGATTTCACGGATTTATATGGATTACGCCATCCACGATGCCTAGCAATATGCCGGAATGCGACGGAAAGCATGTACTTGCGTTGCTCTTCGTCTTGAATATATCCATCTGCCAAACGCGCTCGTAGCATCCATGGTTCGAAAGTATCATCCCCATAATTCTCAAGCGGGAGCCCTAATTCTTCTAAATACTTATTGAGATTAGCTAAGCGTGACTTGCGACGACGACGCATTCTACGAGTTCGGCGAGCAACCCCAGAAATCATTTTGCGCGTATCCGCTGTTTTATTTGAATTGGGATCTACACCACCATCGTGTATAACACTTTGCATGTTAAGGATACGAGCAGGTTCTCCATTGCTATCTACTTCGATAGCCGCAAGACCTGTTGAGTATAGACCTACATCGATTCCGATTTTATAATTATTTAGTGTCATAAAAATGGCATATCACAAAAATGCTCTATAAAGCAAGTTACATTTATAATCACAACAACTTATGTCGTATATCTATTCTCAGATTATTGGCCAAAAATGAGTTGCTACGGGGGGGTAGTAGTTGTTTTTCTAGGGTTGGATACACGTGTATTTATCGGTTCAAAATTCAAGGAAACGGGTGAACCATCACACTGTTACATTATTGCGTCACGTCGGTGTTGACGAGCATGTTTTACAACGAAACCGCTGTTTACCCGTAGAAGTTTACCGGGTTAATTGCCAAAAAGTGTGTATAAATTGTGTCTTAGCCGTTGTTTTTCAAGGTGTGTCTCGTGGTGAATTTAGTGTGAGGCTATAACGCATAATCACAGTTATACAAACGAACAATATTTGATATTAAATGCGCATATTTTGAAAATAGCACGAATCTATACACCGATGGGTGAAGATGTTTGTCCGCCCTATAATCGCCTAGATATACTCGTGTTTTACTGGTCTATCGATATAAATCCTCATAAGTTACACCACAGCAAATGATCGAGAAAGCACCTCAACTTACCGGCACAACTATGCCGAAGCTATACACACTTTTGCGCAATTAATCCCAATACTGCTACCTTAGTTATCGTTTCAAAGAGTCTATACGAGGCTACACATTGATTTTGAATTTGATGTCGTGCCTGAGAATCTATGAGTAACCTCCGGTCGGATTGCTAGCGAATTTTTTCACAACTCAATCGACCGATAAATCAGATTTTGAACTAGAACTCGCTAGTGGTGATGGAAGCGTCACTACATGCCAATCCGAAGTCAGATACAGGAGATTGCTCGACTTAGTGTGGAGAATCATAACGTCTGTATCTCTGACGAGCTAGGCTTTGGCACTACGAGCCACTCCCGCGCTTTCTGCGATACCATCCGCAACTGCGGGTGCTCTCGCACAATCTGACGCTGCAGGTCCGCCGACAGCCCGATCTCGTGCAACACGTTGAGAATTACGATGGCGGTCGTAACCTCGACAATGGCGAACAACTCGTCGATGGAATGGGTAGGTGTCCTACCCTCGTGCGCGAGATCATTGCGCGCTCGTGCCGTCCGCTTCGCCCAATGATCGACATCTGGCACTAGCTGTGCGATTGCTTCCGAATCGGGTCGAGCACCAAGAGCACAGAGCCGATCCCTAAGCGTCGGATCGTTTCTAATCATCGCCTTGAACCTACCGCGGTACTCCTCGGGTACCTGGTCAAGCATCGCGTCTCGCATCTCTGTGAATTCCGCCTCTAGGAACGGTTCCTCATCAATGTGAAGGTTGCGGTGCAGAACCTCGGCAGCACCCACTGCCGTCAGAAGGTTGTTTTCAATAAAACGAGCTGGCGCATAGCGCAGTCCCATAATCATGTTGATAGCTGGCTGTAGCTGGTCATGTGCCTCGCACCAGCGGGGCACGATTTCCTCAAACGGTATCGAATCACAGGTAAAAAATACACAGTTAGGGTCAACAGCTTTCGCATCGTGTTTGCCAAGCGCTGCGGGCGAGTAGAGTACGTCAGCGCGCCGACGTGGCAAAGGATGATTGTTCTGTAGAACTGACTCAGTTCCGGCAACCTCCAGCTGGAGCCAAATCACGCCAGCGGCACGGTGCGTTGCCAGCGCGATTAAATCCTGTATCAGGCTCGCTGTTTTCAGCGCGCCTCTCAGGCTGAACGGCTCGACCCGACATGCGCGGATGGAAACGATGTCACGCATACGGGCGACGGGTCCACTCTTGCACTGAGCAAAGAATGGCAGGGTTTGAGTGTGCGCGAGACTGTACTCCGTGCCATCGACCGTCACCAACTGTTCCTCGACCGGCTTCGATGAGAGAGCCCAGCTACCGTCAATTTTACCTTCAGAAGTGTTGAGGAAAGCCTCGAGCGCAGGCGATGCAGCCCAGAGCCACAAGTCTTCAATCGAAACCTCGGCCGTCGCGAACGCCGCATCATCTTCGCCGCTGATGTGTGCACCTATGATTGCTATCATAGCTGTAATAGTCTGAGTGTCGGGGCTCTTCACTCGTGAAAATATGGATCGCTTCCCCTTGGTGGGAACACAATCCAGAAGCGTAATCTCACGTTGTTCGGCCACACCGTGGATTACATCCCACGTCCTGGTGCCCTCATGGTAGAGGGTTAGACCAGGAGCTGGATTGGAGGTTATGCGGTCCTCGAATGCACCGATTATTGAAAGCGTAACATGCCCCTCACCGTCATACCGCAAGGTACCCGGAACCCGTTTGTCAGGCTCTTCTGGCAACCACCACAGACCAGCCCACTCGGCTGACTCATCCAGATTTAGAGGATTATTTGTCATTGCTCTCTCGGGATTACTACTTCTTTCCGCCAGACGTCAGCTCTGTACACAAGCGACATCGCCTCGCCTGGCACCTTGTCTCGGTGGTCACTCCTCATGAACCTCAGCTGGATCAACCTTATACCAGTGCTCGGAATTCCGCCTGCACTCAAGAGCGGGAACATGCTCTGTTGCCTCGCGTCGATTCTTCCCGTTCGCATCGACATAGTCTATCCATTCTTTCGGCTTGTTGTAGTAGCGCATATTTCCACCGCACTGAGGGCAAGCTCCTGCCCGAATCTTTTCCAGCGTGATACAACGCCCGACACCACTCAACGCCCATCCCAGAAAGAGTGGTCGCCTCAACTGGAGCTTCGTCAATCTGCAAAGCTCCATGACTAAGATAAACATCACAAATACGGCGATGAAGACCCAAATCCACCAGTTTTGCCCAGGCGCTTGCAGGAAACATCGAGTCTCCCGCTTAGGAGATTAAGAGCAGACCGTCCTATCTTCCAGAGTGGGAGAATTCCGGCTAGTCCCAATACAAGACCAACCATGAAAGGACTCCCTAGGTGAACGAGCTGCGCCACTTCGGTACTGCCTCGTACGTGGCATTAGGAGGATTAGTAGGGGCAAAGTTGGCTACCACATCGCGCCCAGCCTGGTAGATGTCCCCGCGAACATCCCCACCTCCTGTAGTCACATTATGCCCTGCGACGTCAGTCAAACGAACTCCACAATCCCGCAGAACCTCTGATGAGGCTTGACTAACTGCCCACATTCGGCACAAATCATTTCTTCCCTCCGGACGCAAGCCCGCTTTTAAATTCGACCACGTCCCCATCTCGCATAACATAATCTTTACCTTCGAGACGCATTTTGCCTTCTTCTTTCACCTTTGCATACGATCCGGCTTCTACCAAATCCTCGAAAGAAACAATGGCAGCTTTAATAAATCCACGCTCGAAATCAGAGTGAATCACGCCTGCGGCTTGAGGTGCAGTCCATCCTTTATGAATAGTCCATGCACGTACTTCTTTTTCGCCGGCAGTCAAATAGGTTTGCAAACCGAGCGTATCGAAACCAACGCGAGCAAGCTGATCAAGACCAGATTCCTCTAAACCAGCGTCAGCAAGCATTTCTCGAGCATCTGCTTCGTCCAGTTCCGTTAAATCAGCTTCAAACTGAGCGTTCAAGAAGATGGACTGTGCAGGAGCAACCATATCGGAAAGCTTAGCTTTCAAAGCATTATCTTGAAGCTCGTCATCGTCCATGTTAAACACATAAATAAATGGTTTAGCCGTCAGCAGTTGGAGTTCGCGGATTTCTGCTGGGTCAACTTTTCCGGCTTTTGCAGCCTGATCGATAGTCAAACCTTCTTCAAGCACAGCCTGCGCTTTCTTTACCTCGTCAAGATATGCAGGGGTAATCTTCTTACCGCGCAGTTCCTTTTCCAAACGAGGAATAGCGTTCTCAATGGTTTGTAAATCAGCGAGAATTAGCTCAGTATTAATCGTTTCAATATCGTCTGTTGGATTCACTGTCCCGTTGACGTGCACAATATCGTCATCACTAAATACGCGCGTTACCTCACAAATAGCATCTGCTTCGCGAATATTAGCTAAGAACTGATTACCTAAACCTTCACCTTTTGACGCACCCTTAACGATACCTGCAATATCTACGAAGGTAACGGTTGCTGGAACGAGTTTAGTTGTGTTTACGATAGGAGCTAATGCTGCCAAACGTGGATCTGGCAGAGGAACAATGCCTGTATTAGGCTCGATTGTTGCAAAAGGATAGTTTTCTGCCAAAACATTATTACGCGTTAAAGCGTTAAAAAGCGTGGACTTACCCACATTTGGTAAGCCAACAATACCAATAGTCAATGCCATAATGTGTAATCCTACCTAGAGCCCTCAACTGCGTCGATTGCACTGATAATGCTACCGCGGAAACCTGTTTGTTCAAGAGCAGCTACGCCTTGGATCGTTGTTCCTCCTGGTGAGCATACTGCGTCTTTCATTTGTGCTGGAGCTAAACCTGTTGCCAGTTGGAGAGCACCTGTGCCGGCGGTCATCGCAGCAGCTAAACGGTATGCCGTAGCACGAGTCAGACCGTATTTTACACCTGCATCAGCTAATGCTTCCATAAACATTGCTGCATATGCTGGAGCACACCCTGCCACAGTTCCTGCAACAGATAAATGCTGTGTATCTACAAATTCGACTGTAGAGATTGGTTCGAAAAGCTCATGGAAGGTTGTGAGCTGTGCTTCGGTGAGCGTATGCGTTTCTTCTGCTACAACAACACCTTGAGCAATAGCAATAGGCGTGTTCGGGATGGTAGAGATGTGATGCGCTTCGGCAGACAATACCTCGTTCCAGAAAACGTTGAACTTTCCGGCAGCAATAGAAATGACTATTTTGTGTGACCAATCAATGTCCGCAACAAATTCAGAGAAAATATTTTCGATTTGATACGGTTTAACTGCGACGATAAGAACATCGCTGCGTTGCGCTACCTCGCTGGCACTGCGTACAGCCTCGACCCCGCGCTGCTGTGCTTTTGATGTTAAAGTATCAAAATGTGCTGCGCACGCAATAATCTGTGCGTCAGCTGCAACGCCTGCATGACGCCAACCATCAACAATAGCTGTGGCCATATTGCCGAAGCCAATAAAACCTAGTGTTGTCATTCTTTTCTTTCTGATTGATTATTTAAGGAATAGTTTTTCGAGATGACCTCGGCTGAGCGCTTCTGTATAAAGATGCTCGAAGACTGCCCCCATACGTGCACCGTCATGCTCAAATTCATTGGTAACCCAAGCATGAGAGTTCCCTACACGGGAGAGAGTATCAAGCTGCAAGCCGGAGTCCACATACATATCGTCGAAATACACAGCTGCGTGAATAGGTATGTCATTGCGCGCTAACTGGTCTTCATCATATACAGTTCCCCACTGCGTATCGCTCATCAGTTCATCCATTGCTGGTCTAAAAGCACGTAAAGCAGAGTCTTCATCAAAAATTTCTGGCAGTGCAGCTTCACCAATCAACATAAGAGGACGAGAGGATTCATCGAACTGTTTAGTAGAACGGAGCACATCGTTGGCAGCCCAGTTGATTGGTTCAATCTCTTTATTTGCATAAATAAACTCTTGGAGAACCCAATATAGTTCGCTGCCATACGATGTAGTGGAGCTGAATAATTCCATGAGGAACCCATCGCTTAAATACTCTCCATTAAAAGCCGTATCGACCGTCCAATGCATGCGTTCGAAACTTGGTTTCATACCGAAATCGCCACCCAACATTTGCAGGCGTCGAACACTAGCTGGATCCCCATTAGGCAGAAGAACCTTTTCGGAAGATAAAAAGTCTGCAATACGCCCAACAACGGCTTCATCGTCAGGATATAAACCGTAGTATTCCTTTGTTTTCGCCATCATACGTGGCACAGTATGCTCATAGACTTCACGAGCATTCATAGGAATGTGAGGAATACCGCCAGTAACAAAGCTAGCTGCAATACTCGCAGGGAACAAGGACACATATGCCATGGTTAAGAATCCGCCATAGCTTTGCCCCAAAGTTACCCACTGTGCGGAATTGAAAACTGTGGTGCGCAAAAATTCACAGTCACGAATAATGGAGTCCGCTAGGAAGTTCTTTAAGAAATCTGCAGTTTCTCGAGCATTCTGACCACGACGACGAATAAGGCTAGAATCGACACGTGAGGAACGCCCAGTTCCACGCTGATCAATAAGCACTACGCGGAAATGTTTTACTGCTTCAGACAACCATGGAATGGACTGAGCGCTCATGGGGCGAGGTCCCATGCCGCCAGGACCGCCTTGAAGGAAAAGTAACAAAGGTAAGTCAGCATGCACATTCTGTGCAGAACTAACCACGCGGTAAAACAGGTCAATATGCTCGCCTGCGAAACTTGAAACATCTGGTTGAGCTGCTCCGGCAGCCCAATTCCAATGCAAAGGAACCTGCACTACATGGTCTTCTACGTGCAAACCAGGCACGTAATATTGCGAAAGTTGAGTCATACCTCAACCTTAGCGCACAATACGTAAAAGGTGTTGAAGCATACTCCAACACCTTTATGCATATTGTTCAGCGCATACTGAGTTAATCGGGCAACTCGCAATAATCAAAATGAGTAAAACGTGCCTGTTTACCGTAACCGGCTAAATCAACACACGCTAACCCCACAAAAGCTCCTGTAAAGAAGCCTCCATAACGCTGGTTCACGTAATCATCGGAGAGGATTTTAGCATCTAATTGCACAGGAATATTGTGCCAATCTACACCATTAAAGGAGTACTCATATGTGTAGTATTGCGTGCGCACGCGCGTGCGTAACCACACTCGTTCAACATCCTCAGGAACAACAATGGCATTATCTTGAAGAAAGCTCGTGTAGGTATTGAAATCGTTTTGAGCAACTTCAATAACTCGACATTGTCTTTTCTCATCCCACGTAATAAATGCCCATGACCAGCATAAGTCGTTGTAGTAATTCGTTAAACCTGCCATCTCACGGTAGCGGGTTGGAGAAAATTCTATTGCCACACTTGCATCGAAGTTAAAAGCTTGCCAACGTCTTGCTACTAGTGATAGCTCGCGAAGATTGCTGAGCGATCCTTGACCGTTAAGAGTTAAAACTCCATCTCCTACGCACCCCATTTCATCACTAAACGGAACTCGAAGAGTATTCCAATCACCGTGAAGTTGATTGTCTTCAAAATCATCATGCTGATTATTGTTCTGCTCATTAGCGCAGTCATCATCATTCAACACAGCATCTCGGGGAGCATCAACGCTTGTGCAGCCTGCCTGCCCACCCACAATATATGGCCAGCCATCATCATCCCACTGCAGTTTTTGAATAGATGTTTCACGCCCTAAAGTGCACCAGCCACGCGGATCATAAGCCGATTCTATGGTGTGATGCCATGGACGAGCGCATAAGGAGGCGTAATACCATTCGCCTGACGGGGTATCGACCAAAGCACCATGTCCTTGCTTTTGGAGATAGGAAGTTGGCGAATCGAAGTTAGAAATCAATGGGTTATGAGGCATAGATTCAAAACTCAGTGCATCTAAAGTACGAGAACGCGCCACAGATTCGCGGTGTGTATACATTGTTCCACCCTCAGCCGCGAACAGATAGTAATCGCCATCTTTTTTATACAGATGTGGACCTTCTACCAATTTTGTTTCTGTGCCCTGCCATAAGGTTCGTTCGGTATCAGGAAGTAAACGCATACGTTCATGATCAAACTCGGTGAGTGTAATACCATCGAAAGAATGACGATATTCGCGGAAATCCCATGTTTGCTGCACAAGGTATTTGCGCCCATCGTCATCATGGAAAAGCGACGGGTCAAAACCAACACCATTTAAGCGGATAGGTTCAGACCATGGCCCTCTAATATCTTCAGCAGTCATAAGGTAATTAGCTACATCTTTAAATGCGCCTTCAACAATATGCACATTGGAGTAAATAAGCCAAAAACGACCGTCTGCATAACTCAAATCAGGCGCCCACACTCCTCCAGATGAAGGGATTGAGCGCATATCAATCTGCGAAGTTCTCGTTAGTGGGCTAGGCAGAAGATTCCAATGCACTAAATCTTTCGATTCGTGCAAACGAACACCTGGAAACCATTCGAATGTTGAGTTGGCAATATAATAGGTATCTTCTACACGAATAATAGAAGGATCAGCGTGAAATCCACGCAATACTGGGTTATTGATTTTCATCGTCATATCCTGTTCTATCTGCCGTAGATCTGCGGGGATATAAAAGTTAAGTATTAGTAAGTACTGTTTTCAAGCGTTCGGGAGAATGCAGGGAGACAACATTCTCCCGAACATGTTCGTAATTCTTAGCCCTTGACCGCCCCAGCCAGGCCACCCACAATCTTCTTTTGGAAAATCGTAAAGCATATAAGTGCTGGAATCATGCTCAAAGCCGTAAAAGCAAGAACCTGAGCAGTATCAACTGAATGCTGCGAACTAAACATTTGCACACCAAGAGGCAAGGTATATTTACTGGAATCATTGAGTAAGAACAAAGGAAGCATATACGCATTCCAACTAGCTACAAATGCGAGAATTCCCACAGTAGCAACACCCGGCCAGCTTAATGGCAACACCATTCTAAAGAAGAATCCCAATCGAGAAGAACCGTCAATCATTGCTGCTTCTTCTAGCTCTGTTGGAATTGACTTCAAAAATGGCACCATAATAATAATGGCTTGAGGAAGACCAAAAGCAATTTGAGGCAGAATAATTCCCAAGTGAGAATTCACTAAATGCAAATTCTTTAAGAGTAAATACAAAGGCGTAATAGCTACGGTAATCGGGAACATCATACCTGCTGCAAACAACGAATACATAAAATTGCGAGCGCGGAACTCATAACGGGCAAGCACAAAGCTAACCATAAGACTGAGTAGAACAATTCCCACCATGGTAGCAACGCCAACAATAAGAGAATTCACTAATTCGGTCCAGAAGATATTCGATGCGAAAACGTTTTTATAGTTCTCGAAGTTCCACGGCTTAGGTAAGCCCGCAGGATATCTTGTAATCTGCGAATTCGTTCTAAAACCGCCAATAATAATGTAGATAACGGGAACAATGCAGATGAGAACAAGAATTACCGAAAGCAGATAGACAACCGGGTGACCCCACGGAGTTTTGTGCGATTTACGGATGCCTTGCATTGCTAAGGTCTGTGGACGTGCACTCATTTAGACCACCATCGCTTTCTTCTCAGAATTACGAGCCCTATCTACTTTTTTGTGTGCAGCTTTGCTTTGTGCGCGCGAGCGTTTGGTTGTTATTGCCCCTTCTAAATCTCGATTAAGAGCGAAATGTTGATACGTTAAGGCGATAACCAGAGAAATTAGGAAGATGAGCACGGCTACAGCCGAGCCATAACCATAGTTATTTGCTAAGCGGCCTTCACGAACCATGTAGGTTGCCATTGTGGATGTTCCAGCAGTAGATGAAACGTATTGTCCCCAAATAATGTAGACCAAGTCGAATAATTGCAAAGAACCGATAATGGACATAAATGCCCAAATACGAATTGTAGGAGCAAGCAGAGGAAGAGTGATACTCCATTGCTGCTGCCAGAAACCCGCGCCATCAACGCGTGCTGCTTCATACAGATCTTCTGGGATAGACTGCATGCCTGCAATCATCAAAATGACAGCAAAACCAATATATTTCCACGTGATAATAACCATCAGCGTCCAGAAAGCAACTTTTGGATCTGAAATCCAATCAGCTCCCGGAATACCCCAGCTTTTCAGAACTGCATTAACTGCTCCAGTTGTTTGCAGCATAAGAGACCAGCCCGTGCCCACAATAACTTCAGACACCACATATGGCACGAAAATAAGTGTGCGAATAATGGCTCGTCCCTTAAACTTTTGATTGAGTAGCAAAGCGAATAGAATGGCCAGTGGAGCTTGAATAATAAGAGAAGCAACAACCACACACATAGTGTGTATAAAGGCTTCTTGAAAGTTAGTATCCGAAAGAATAACTGCGTAATTATGCAAACCAACAAACTGTCCGTTAACTTCTGGCTTGCCATAACCTTTCCACTTGAAAAAACCGTAATATGCTGCCATAAAAACAGGCAAAATAACAAAGCCAAGAAACATGAGAAGTGCTGGAGCAGACAGCACTGCAATTTCTATATTTTTCCTGACCGTATCGCTCTTTTTAACGCGGGACTGCGCCGCTAAAGATGCACTCACACTCATAATATGTCTCCCCTGACTGTAAGTGACGATTGTATGTGTACCTAGGTGAGGGGGAGCTCAGCAATAACTTGCCTCACCCTCACCGTGTAAAAACTGTGCATAGTCCGCTCTTATCGAACGTTCTACACCTTAGGATTGTGATGGCTGTAACTTTTATCCCTTTTGTGCAGCAGATTGGACGCTCTTGAGAATATCTTGAGCTGTTCCTTTATCTGCAAGAAGATTAACTACGCCTTCGTTCAAAGCGTTTCCAACGTTTTGACCTAGGACTGTGTCAAGCCACAGCGATACAGAGCTTGATTCCTTATATACAGGTAGCACTTCTAGCAAGGCAGGATTTTCGACAATATCTTGAGCATATTGTGCGGCAGGTATGGTAGAGAATGCTTGAGCATATTTTTCTTGATACTCTTTTTGAGCAATAAAGTTAAGGAAGTCAACAGCTTCGTCTGGAGCAGACTCCCCCACAGCCATCGCATCGGTTCCCCCCATAATAGCTTTCGGATTACCCTTTTGACCATCTAACTGAGGGAAAGCAAAGAATCCCAAATCAGCTAAATCTTTCTTATCAGGAGTAAGATCTCGGATAACGCCAGGATCCCATCCGCCCATTAACTCCATTGCGGCCATATGATTAGCAATCAAACCAGCTGAAGAACTTGCACCTTGCTGAGCAGGGGTTGTGAGGAAGCCCTCGTTGAACGCATTCAAGTCCTTGAGCTTGTTAACGTCTTCTCCTGCTTTGAGCCAGCACGAGTTGTCGAACTTCTTCTCTGTTTGAGCGGCTTCAAATGCTTTAGCAGGGCATTCACGCAGCGCAAACCAGTAATACCAGTGTGCAGCCGGCCATGCATCTTTACCACCCAAAGCAATAGGAGTAATATTCGCAGCCTTCAGCTTGTCAATTACCTGAGTAAATTCATCCCATGTTGTAGGAGTTTTTTCAATACCAGCCTGCTTAAACAGGTCTTTCGAATACCAAATTCCACCAGGAAGAGCTGCAATAGGCATGCCGTAAACCTTGCCTTCTACGGTTTGCGAAGCTAAAGCTGCCTTCATACCGGTTTTCACGTCATCGGAAAGTTTATCTGTTAAATCTTTTACTTGACCGGCTTCAACCATATCCTGTAGTTTTTGACCACCGCGGCTGAGGAAAACATCAGGCGCAGACTGAGGATCTTGCAAGGCTGTTTGCAGTTTCCCATCTAAATCTTCGTTCTGAATAGCTTCAACCTTTACGCTGACCTGAGGATTCTTCTTCATAAAATCAGCAGCAGCACTCTCCCAGAACTTCTTACCGTCACCAGTAGTGGAATTATGCCATACAACAACTTGTGTTTTACCATCAGCAGTTTTACCTGCATTATTCGAGCAACCTGCTAGACCAATTAAGCTTGCTACGGCTACTGTAGCAGCTGCAATATTTTTCAACTTCATTGTCTTTTCTCCTCGTAACTTACCACCATTGGCAAATCGTCGAAAATTTCGATTACTTTCTCTTATACAGTTGGCGTTATTACAGTTTTAACGTTCTTCTGTTTTCGAAAAATATTATGTAGATTTTCGACAATTTCATGTTATCAAGGCGAAAAATATTTAGTCAACTCAATTAACGAAAGATACATATTACTTATAAAACCTTATATTTCAATATATTTATACATTTTCAAGCAAATATTTCTTGAACTAAAGTTTTCGAAAGTTTCGATTTTATGATATTCTCTACCTAAGGAGGGGTGAATTATGACACGTCATCAATCTCAACGCAGAAAACAGTTAAGTGATATTGCTGAGGAAACAGGTTTTTCCTTGGCAACTGTTTCTAAAGTGCTTAACGGACGCAGTGACGTTGCACCTCAAACGCGCGAGACTATTTCACGCGCATTAGAGAAGAATCATTATGTACGTCGTAATAATCCTGCTGCCCATAGTGAATATATTGAAGTTGTTTTGCAATCTTTCGATACTGTGTGGAGTCTGGAAGTATTGCGCGGCGTTCTTAAATCTGCGAAAAAACACGGACTAAGCGTTATTACCACAGAAAGCGGCAGCCGCACTCATCCTGACGACAGCTGGATGGATGGCGTTATTCGCCGCGGCCCTTATGGAGTAATTCTTGTCTTCTCCAAACTCAGCGCAGTAGAACATTCGCGACTTAATGAGCACCATATTCCCTACGTTATTCTCGATCCCGCTGGCAACCCTAGTTCGCAGGATTCCTCTATTCAGGCTGATGATTGGAACGGTGCTTTAGAGGCGACTCGACATCTGATTTCATTAGGACATACACAGCTTGGCATTATTACAGGACCACGTTCGATGCTGTGCGCTCGCGCACGTTTAGATGGTTTTAAAGCTGCGTTAGCAGAGGCAGGATTAGAGTATTATCCGCGGTTTACCAAAGAAGGAGATTTTACTGCTGACGGTGTTATTGATAGCGCTCTTGACTTACTACGCGATCCACAGAACCGTCCAACAGCTATTTTTGGTAGTAGCGATTTGCAATGCATGGGAATTTATGAAGCAGCACGACAACTTAACATCTCCATTCCCTATGATTTATCTGTTGTAGGTTTTGATGATATTCAAACCGCTCGCTATCTTAGCCCTCAGCTGACCACTGTGCGCCAACCTATTGAAGATATGGCGCAAGCAGCCTTGGATATTATTGTGAACCTTCATAAAGACACACAGCAGCACACATCACGACGTGCAATCTTGCCAACACGTTTGATAGTGCGCGATTCAACAGCTCGCGCGCGCAATGCAGATGACTGAAGTAAATAATGAGTGCTGACTGCTCATTGGTGCGCGTGATAGCTAATATATCGGCAAATCGCATCAGTAAGCTGTACGCTCCAGAAATTACCTTCATGCTCGCCACCAAGCACACGAATTAAACGGCAGTCATGCTTTTGGCTGAGTAGCTTGGTGTGAAGCTGAACGCTTTCATCATAATCCACAACATCATCAGCATCGCCATGAAGTAACAGTATTGGTGGATATGTTCCATCTGCACGAGAAATACGGTAAGGACTCATATCCCACGCACGCTGTTGCACATCGTGCGATAAATTCTCCCATGCATCAGTAGGCATTGCTCCTACTACAGAGGACTCACATGCTCGCAAACCTTCATTCACCCTCGTTCTTTCACCACTGAGCACACCATAAATATCTGATGGAGGAAAACAAGCAACGCAATAATCAACAGCATCGCTCATCTGTGCGCAACTGCCATCGTTATAGTGTGAATCATCTCCAGTCATGGCAAGCAATAAAGCTGTGTTACCACCTGAAGATGTTCCCCACACGCCTACACGTTGCGCATCAATATAAAATTCCTGTGCATGAGCACGCAAAAAACGTACTGCAGCTTTAACATCCATCAAATATCCAGGAAAAGGATGGGAACCATTCTCACTGTCTCTATGATTCACTGTTGCCACCACAAAACCGCGCTCTACCAAGCGTTCTAATCGCCCCACGGCATACATGCGATTAGGAGTAGTCCATCCACTTCCCTGCACAAAAATAACAAGAGGAGCAGTTCCTCCTAAACGTTCCAAACGCATAGGTGCAATCACATCCATAACTGCACAAGCATCACCTTCGCGATACTGCACATTCGGCGTGATAGAAAACTCATGAGAAAAATCATTATTCGAACTCATAGTGTCAACATAAGAATCACTATATGTGTTCATAGCCCCAGCTCCTTTGCTGTACGTAAACGCCTGCTGAGGGTAAGCGGCTGCCTTGCCCCTTCAAACGTCTATATCATCTTTTATATTGCCTTCTGTTATGTCATATGCAAGCTCAGCCACAGCTCACCGTTGAGTTGTGTCTTTGTAACTCACACACTTCTTCAACAGTAGCACTTTTGGGCTACTACCGGGCGGCGATCCTTTATAAGTACTTCCCGATTTTTCTCAGAAGGAGTTTCTCAGCTGGTATCTCAGCTGATATCTCAAAAGCGGGCAGTAATCGAGCATGCAGTAATGATTAAAGCAGCGCGAATCAACTGAGCATAAAAGCAAACTTTTTAACTATCACTCTTATGAGGGAGCTCGAGTCATGGATTCATAAAATATATTGAATCGAAGAGAGAAAGAATAAAAGGGAAAGAAGAAAAATGAAGACGGTCGTTATTGCAGAAAATAAAAAACTTCAGCATTCACTTTTATCTGAGTATCTCAATCATAATCCCGCTCTTCATATTCTTGCCCATGCTTCTACCAGCCTTGAACTTATGGAAGATATCCATACTTACCATCCTGATTCTGTAATTATTGATGCACGCATTCCGTTCCAAGGAACAGCTCAGTCTGTGCAAGTAGCGAAGGCAATGGATAGAAATATTAATGTGATTCTATTAATGCCCGCTACCTCCATGAAAAGTCTTGAGACCAAAAGCGCTACGGTATATGGCATTGGTGGGGTTTCGGATATTCCTTTAGCTCAGGAAATTGTACATGCCATTGCTGGCGATGATGTTACTAATAATCGGGAAGTTTCAGAGGAAATGCACGACGACGTTGCAGAGGACAACGATGCTCATCAGCACAAAGACATACATATAAAAGATAATCAAACTAAATTTATGCAGATAACCAGCGATAATGCTACTGACAGTAAAACATCTTCGACACATGCTCTCAGTAATCACATAACCGAGAAAATCATTACGCACGAAATGTTGACAGATAATCACAATAGAGATTTCGAGAACTATATATCGAACTACTATATATCGAGTGACCCCATATTTGAGGCTGCGCTAAAGTCTACAGACAATTGCCCACAACTATCTAAGCGCGAACTTGAGGTAGCTCAACAAATAGCGATGGGAAAGCATAATAAAGAGGTTGCGCAAGCGCTGACGATTACCGTTGAGACAGTAAAAACACACGTACACCATATTTTAGAGAAAATTAACGGGGAAAACAGGCAACATATTGTGTCGTATATGTATGAGAATCATTTGATTGAGTATTAGGAGTTTCTGCGGTGTCTGCAGTATCCGTATGCGTGGATCGAAACTTGTAAAAGCGCTCATGCTAAAGTTCAGGTATGAATGCTCAGCGTCTCAATTCTAAACGGCTCAGCCATACAGAACATGCTGTTTTGCGCACGATTATTACACACGAAGGTATTTCGCGCGCGCATCTCGCCGAAAAATTGAATATAAGTATGCCGACGATAGCTTCGGCTCTGAAGCGTTTACACGAACTGCGCTACGTAACGCAATCTCACGGCGTGTTTAATTCTACGGGAGGACGCCGCCCTGACGCTTATGCTTTCGCGTATTCGCGATGCATTTGTGTGGGTGTGCTTGTGCGTAAGGGAACTGCTCATTTTGTATCTACCAATTTGCGCGGAGATGTTGGATCGCGTCAGTCGGTGAGCTTAGATAGTTTTGGCGCCAGTGATTTTTACGACGGTTTAGCTTTGGCTATTGAATCGTTTATTGAAAGCAGTCAGATTGATACGCGGCATTTGCGCGGGATTGGTGTGACCGTTGCCTCGCATGCTGCGTTAGACGAAGCGAGCGAAGCACGACTGCGCCGAACCATCGAATCGCGTCTGAGTTATCCTGTGCGCATTATGAGAGAGCCTTTTGCTTTGGCTGCTGCGGAAACGCTTTTCAACCCTGGTATTACGGATGCTGCGTGCTTGTATTTGAATGCCACGATGAGCAGCGCGTTCATCCGCGGTGGGCGGTACATGCGTTCCGCTGTTTTTGCTGAACATACGCGGCTGTACCCTGCTGTGCCTGCTGTTTCTGTTGCTTCTTCTGTTTCTGTTGCTTCTTCTGTTTCTGCTGCTTCTTCTGCTGAGCCTCGCCAGCGTTGTGAATGCGGGCAGTACGGTTGCGCTCAACTGTATTGCAGCTCGCAAGCGTTATTATCTGCTTCGGGTATTCGCGATGCGCATGTTCGAGAGTTTATTGATCATGTGCGCGATGGAGATTATACGCATGCCAAAGTGCTAAGTAACTACATGGATTCTTTGGCATTATTGATTCATAACATTCAAATGATTGTGAATGTGCCCGTTATTCTGGGCGGTGAAGTTGCTCGCTATTTAGATAGTTCTGATTTATCGGATATTCGTGCCCGAGTGCGTGCTTTAGCACCGAAAATGCTTGCAAGTTCAGCGGGCGCTGCGGACGCAGTGGGCATGGGAGTTACTGGAGCAGCCAGTGTATCGAGCGTGTCAGGTGTTTCGAGCGTGTCAGGCACTCGCATGGTTATAAAAAGTCAATGCACGCCTGAACAAGCCATTATTGGAGCAGCATATGTGCTCGCTCAGGATTACTTGGATTCATTACTTGCAGTCTAAATCTTTCGTATACGCTCCCGTTTTTGTTCGAATGCCAGATGCCGCGTGTTTCTTCTAAGACCTACATTACCGTTTAGCAAGTTTTTGCTCGACACAGCTCCAGCCATTCGGTTCATGTCGCTCATATGTGTGGAGTGTACTGAGTTTGAAATGCTTAATCTATGGTTTTGCTGTCTCGGTTTGTAAAGTGTTCATGCATGATTATTGTAAGCATTGAACTTGCGAGATTTTTTCGTAAATGATTTTGTTCTTGGTTGGGCGCGTCAGGAATTTTGTGTAAGTAGTAGGTTGCCCTATGGCGAGTTATTTTTCAGGGTCTTGAGGCTGGTCGCAATGAGGTTGTGCTTGACCTTAGGATATCTTGGTTCATCACACAGTCAACCAAAAAAGGTTAGCCGATATACTTGTGCACACCATAACCTTTCGTCTTTCTCTTACAGCACACACAACCATAAGAAGTATTACTCTTGATTTAAGAGTGCTACATGGCAACACACTGCTCCCAGTCAGGCTACGTTGAACGTTTCATGCCTGGGAGCATACAAAATCGCATACCCCACAGAAGAACCTCACTCATCAAGTACCAGCCCACAGGTATGACTTGCCGAATATCAGTGTCACTTACGCTCAGTTACATAATCAACACCTGTGTCTGCGAGCCAGATCCAACAAAACCACATACACAAAAACCTGACACGCCCCCTTGGTTAGTTATTCAATTTGCTCAAACACCACATATAACACGACAACTCGCATGTAATCCAAGCAAGAATTTATGAAGTGATTTATTTCGCTTCGTGTGCTGTATCTTTCACCGCTAAGCACAGCTACGAACGATACAACAGAAAACGAGGCTATACATCATTTTATGTGTCCGTAGAGTTTGTGTTAGTTTACTTGTTTTTTGAATAACACATGTGAGTACAAGGATTCATTCACAATATTCAATAGAATCTCAAGCGTCAATTCTGCGACCACATCAGTTATACATCGTTACAGTGTTTCCTGCTCGATATTGCAGCATTCTCCTTTATGACGCGTGTCATAAAGAAGAATAACTGTCCACTAAACAGGGTTCACGTCAAACTCCAAGAAACAGAAAAATTCCCCTTCACCGTAACAATATGCTTGTTCGATAAAGGGGAACATTACGCAATGCGCAAAGCAACGTTGTTTAGAAATCCTTAGATTATCCGGTTACTTTACTGCGCTACGCCTGCAGCACGTACTGCGTCAAAACCAGCCTGAAGGTCAGCCAAAATATCATCGATATGTTCGGTACCAATAGACAGACGAATGGTGGACTGAGTAATGCCCTGAGATGCGAGTTCTTCTTCAGTCTCCTGAGAATGTGTGGTAGAAGCTGGGTGCACAACCAAGCTCTTCACATCTGCAACATTCGCCAGCAAGCTGAACAGCTTCAAATTGTCAATAAAGACGCGAGCTGCATCCTTACCGCCCTTAATATCGAAGGTAAAGATGGAACCTGCTCCATTAGGGAAATACTTGGTATAGAGCTCATGATCAGCGCGGTCTTCAATACTTGGATGGCTTACAGACTCAACTTCTGGAACGTTGCGCAAATATTCCACAACCTTCAAAGCGTTCTCTACGTGGCGTTCCACACGCAAAGACAAGGTTTCTGTGCCCTGCAACAAAATCCATGCATTGAATGGAGAAATTGCTGCACCGGTATCGCGCAACAAAATTGCACGGATACGAGTAACGAAAGCAGCTCCGCCCAAAGCTTCATAGAAGTTCAAACCGTGGTAGCTGTTATCTGGAGTAGTCAAAGTTGGGAACTTTCCAGGAACTGCAGCCCAATCAAAGTTGCCACCTTCAACAATCACACCACCCAAAGTTGTGCCGTGTCCGCCAATAAACTTCGTTGCGGAATGCACAACGATGTCTGCGCCATGCTCAAATGGACGGAACAAGTATGGAGTTGCGAAAGTATTATCAACAATAACTGGAATGTTATGACGATGAGCAATCTCAGAAATAGCTTCAAAATCAACCAAATCAGAGTTTGGGTTACCAAAAGTCTCAAAGAAGAACAGCTTCGTATTCTCCTGAATGGCATCCTCGAAATTCTTAGGGTCAGAAGGATCAACGAAAGTGGTGTTTACGCCATCACGTGGAAGTGTATGAGCAAGCAAATTGTATGTACCGCCATAAATTGTATTAGCAGCAACAATATGATCGCCATCCTCAGTAATATTACGCACAGCATAGAAAACAGCGGAAGCGCCAGAAGATACAGCCAAAGCAGCCGTGCCGCCCTCTAAGGAAGCAATACGCTTTTCAAAAACGTCCTGTGTTGAGTTAGTCAAACGTCCATAAATATTACCTGGATCAGCCAAACCAAAACGAGCCTCTGCATGATCAAAGTTATGGAAAACATAAGAAGTGGTCTGATAAATCGGTACAGCACGAGCGTCGCTTGCTGGATCAGCTTCTTCCTGTCCTACGTGCAGCTGGAGGGTTTCGAAACGGTAGTTGGTATCAGTCATGATGTGTCCTTTCAAAGTGTCAGTTTCAAAGTGTCAGTGGAAAGCCGATGGACACCAATGTACGACTGTTTTGAAGAAAACACGCACTTTTTATTATCACGTTTGCTTATAGCCTTTTATCAGGCGTTGAAAAAACACGGTTTCAGCGTGTAAAACCACCTGGAAAAAGTTTACTTACTGCGCTAGTGTGTGTTGTAGCGAAGTTCGCTGAGCATGAAATATAACTATGAAATGCATGAAAGTGAGCGTCACTACAAGCCTCGATACATTCATATGAAGGTGTGAAGTTTTATGACAAACGAAAACGTACTTTACCAGCGAAATCCGGTATATATTCCTCGCGTAGCAGCTGTTCATGATATGTGTGGGTACGGCAAATGCTCTCTGACAGCAGCCATCCCTATTTTGTCTGCTGCAGGTTGCGATGTATGTCCTGTGCCAACCGCTCTATTCTCAGCACATACTTTGTATAAAACCTACACTTTCCATGACACGACGTCTATTTTGTCTGAGTATCTTGACGCTTGGAAAGAAGAAAACGTTGACTTAGATGCCGTTTATTCCGGTTTCTTGGGTTCGCCTGAACAGGTTGATCTTGTAGAACGCTTATACAAGGAATATCCTCATGCTTTGCGTTTAGTTGACCCAGTTATGGGCGACGGCGGACATATGTATCCTACCTACACTCAGGAGCTGTGCGAGGCAACGAAGCGTTTAGCTGTGGGAGCAGATATTTTGATGCCTAACCTAACGGAAGCATCTATTTTGACTGACAGCGAGTATCCTGGTCAGAATATTTCTGACAATCAGGTTAATACCATTATTGATGCTTTGCTTGATTTGGGCGCTCATAATGTTGTTCTTAAGGGCATCGACCGCGAAGATGGAAACTTGCGCAATTACGTGGCTAATGAAAACACACGTTCTGCTGGAAAGATTGAGCTTGTCCACGAGAAGTTGCCATATATGATTCACGGTACGGGCGATACTTTCGCATCCTCTCTTAGCGGTGCTGTGCTCGCCGGCAAACCTTTAGATGAAGCTGCTCGTATTGCAGGCGAGTTTGTGCGCAAGGCAATGGCTTCTACACGCAACCAGCCTCACTTTGAGGAACGAGGCGTGAGCTTTGAGCTTGTGCTCGGAGAGTTGACTGGCTTAGTTGAGTAAGAGTGAAGTAAGGGAGTTTTGGTTAACAGGATTTCGTGCACGGGCTGGTTTTACGGGCTGGGCTGGTTTTACGGTCTGGTACGTCTTGGTTCGGCTTAGGTCAGCAGCACTGTAAAGCAAACGAACGATAAAACAGGCGGATGTAAAGCTCTCTGTAAAAGGGCGTGCTGTAAAGCGGGTATTATGCTAAGCGGACTGCCGTAAAGCAGGTACGTTGGAAAGGCTTGTAAATGCCCAAGCAGGGGCACGATAAACGGACAGCTGTTAAGCAAATACATTGCAAAGGCTCTCTGTAAACGAGATATCTGTAAAAGCTCTCCAAAACGCTCATTAAAACGCTCATCGGGTTTAATGCTCGGTGAGCGTTTCGCATATTTCTGTGCTTGCTTGGCTTTTATAGGCTTAGATGTAGCAGGCTTTTCGTGCGGTTTTATATGAGGTTCTTTGAGGAGGCTTTATTAGTGGTTTTATCGATGGTTTTATCGGGGTTTTATCGGGGTTTTATAGCTAGTTTTATAGCTAGTTTTATAGGTAATTTTATAGGAGGCTCCCTTTTTTCTAAGCGCTGCGGATATTATAGCGTCTAGTTATTCACATCTTGCCCAGTTATGCACAGTGTGTTATTCACATTGGTTCACATGTTCATTTTTCTTCGTGATTTACTACCAATCTGTGCTGAACTGGATATATGACTACACAAACACAATTAGCAACGTCTGCAATGACGCGCACGCATGCTCAGGATTTAGGCCGTTTTGGTGAAGATTATTCATGCCAATATTTGCAAAATATGGGGTGGAGCATTCTTGATAGAAACTGGAGGTGCCGTTTTGGAGAAATAGATATTATTGCTTTGGCTCCTGCAGATAAAAACAGTTCAACTCCTATTTTAGTTTTTCTCGAAGTTAAGACGAGACGCGATGACGCGTTTGGAGATCCATTAGAAGCTATTACTCCAACGAAATGTTGGCATATGCGTAAAGCGGCTGTTGCATGGCTTGCTCAACATCATACGAAAACACCTCAAATTATACGTTTTGATGCTATTGGCATGATTGTATGCAATTTCCGCGTGCGAAGTCTCACGCATGTAAGGAGGATTTTGTGATGAATATCGGACGTGTTTACACTGTAGCTTTAACCGGCATGCACACAGATACCGTTACTGTGCAGGGTTTTATTTCTCAAGGATTACCACAGTTCACAATTGTTGGTTTGCCCGATGCTGTGCTCACTCAGGCACGCGAGCGCGTGAAATCTGCATGTAAGACAACGAATTTTCGGTGGCCGCAAACGAGAATTACACTGAATTTGTCTCCGTCATCTTTGAGGAAACATGGTTCGAGTTTTGATTTGAGTATTGCCATATGCATTTTTAGCGCTATGCACTGCATTAGCTCATCCATTCTGGAGGACACAGTTATCGTGGGTGAATTGGGTCTGGATGGTTCTGTTCTGCCCATTGTGGCGGCTTTACCGATTGTGCTCCATGCTCGCGCGATGGGAATGTCTCGCGTGATTCTTCCTCAGGCTAACGAGCATGAAGCTCAGACTGTTACAGGTATTGATGTTATCGGCGTGTCGAGTATTCACGAAACGTTGAAGATTTTAGGGGCTCCTGTTACGTTGATTGGCTCACCACCGCCGGCGGCAGCTCCGACTCTTTTTCAGCAGATCGATAATGATTCTGATGATTTCGTTCACACTAGCTGCGAGGACAAGACCAACGATTTTAGTGATGTGATTGGGCATGAAGATGCTAAATATGCTCTGCAGATTGCTGCTGCAGGTGGGCATCATGTGTTGATGCAAGGTCCTCCTGGTGTGGGTAAAACAATGCTTGCGTCACGGCTTCCTTCTATTCTTCCTGATCTTGACGATGAGGATACGTTGGAATTGGCATGTATTCGTTCCGCTCAAGGTAAGCCTGTACATTTCCCTTTAAGCCACACTCCCCCGTTTGTGAGTGTACACCACAATGCTACGCTCAAGTCGTTAGTAGGTGGATTGGCTGGGAATACGATTGTGCCGGGTGCTATGACTCAGGCTCATCATGGTGTGCTTTTTATTGATGAAGCACCTGAGTGTGAACGTGCGGTGATGCAGGCGTTACGTACTCCCCTAGAAAGTGGACATGTTACAGTGGCTCGCGTGCGTGGTCACGTCAACTATCCTGCACGTTTTCAACTTATTCTGGCACAGAATCCTTGCCCATGTGGTCGCTTATGGTCACCTCATGGTGAGTGCATATGTTCATCTGCTGAACTACGCAGGTATCGTCATCGGATTTCTAGTGCTTTACGTGACAGGCTTGATATGAAAATTAATGTACGCTCTGTGCATGCTTTGTCTTCAAGTTCTGCTCCCACAGATATGTATAGTCCTTTATCTGGCGATCATCAACATTGGGATTCTGAACATATGAGAGAAAATGTGCGTCTGGCGCGTGAACGCAGTGCTGCACGATATCGGGGTTTAGGTTGGTCTGTAAATGCTCAAGCTCCTGGAACGTGGCTAATGGAGCATACCCCATCGTCTGCTATTGCGTCTTTGAATGCAGAGCTTGAAACCGAAACTCTGTCTATACGCGGAGCCCACAAAATACTGCGTGTAGCATGGACTCTTACCGATGTTCAGGGCAAAGCTCAACCAGATGATGCAGATATTGCAAATGCTCATACCTTATATTGTTCAGGAGGATGATATGTACAAGCCAACTGATGAAGCTGTTGCTCTTGCGGTGCTCAGTTTCGCGTGTAATGGTGTGGATTCTCTGTCTGCATATTTAGCGAAACATTATCGTGGAGGTAATAGCATTGCTCTTATACAACGACTCCAAGAGATGAGTATTAGTTACAGTACTGGGTTTACGTTGCCTGATTATTCAGATTTGTTGCAGTGTTTGGCTCAAGAACAGCATACAAGTGATTTAGCACCCCAACTACGGCAACGCTTATTATCGTGGTTACATGCTTTAGCTCCGTATGCTCGTATGAGTTTATCTTCTTTAGCCAATGCTATGACGTGTAACTATAAATATTGGATTATTGATGCTTCGAGTCCATATTGGCCAAGACAGCTCAATCATATTTCCACTCGTACCGATTCTGAAGCTCCTCTATGCTTGTGGGGTTTGGGAAGTATTGATGCTTTATGTTCCTGCGATGCACCGATAAGTATTGTAGGTTCACGTTCTGTGGATGCTTATGGTCGTTATGTAGCCTTCCATGCGGGAAAATACGCAGCGATGCATGGGCATATGGTTGTGTCTGGTGGTGCTCTTGGAGCTGATGCTGCAGCTCATTGGGGAGCTTTAGCAGCAAGCGATATTTTAGATGAGCCAGGCAGAACTGTTGCGATTATGGCTGGAGGTCTGCATCATATGGGACCTACACGTAATACTACTCTGTTTGAACGCATACTACAGAGCGAGGGAGCTATTATTAGCGAACTAGCTCCTGATGTTGTTCCTGAACCATACCGTTTTTTAGAAAGGAATCGTTTGATTGCAGCTTTAGGATCCACTCTTATTGTTGCTCAAGCGCAACACCGCTCTGGAGCTTTGAATACGGCTACGTGGGCAGCAACTATGAATCGTGATGTTCTTGCTGCTCCAGGCAATATTCATGAACCATATAATTCTGGTTGCAATCGCCTTATTGCTGATCATAAGGCATCTGTATTAGTCTCTGCTACCGATATGAGCGATGTATGCCACCCAGCACATGATCCCTATAAAACGTCTAGTCATGCCACTGATACTTCTCTAAGTCCACCATAAATTCGCCATCCTTGAGTGTGCATACTACGCCTTCATCTTCCAGCAGCAGACGCTGCTCATCTGAACCGCCGAAAGCAAAACCTGAAGCTAATGCTCCAGATTTGAAAACAACACGATGACATGGAATAACTCCTGGCTGAGGATTGCTATGCAAAGCGTATCCAACATAGCGAGCACTGCGAGGAGAGCCTATAAGACGCGCGATTTGACCATAGGTTGCTACTTTGCCTCGTGGGATTTGGCACACAACAGCGTAAACGCGCTGCGAAAAACTTGGTTCTGACTGTGTGGGCGTTTCTAAACTGTGCGAACTCATAGCTTAAAGATACAATGTGCATATGAACAGCTCAACATATTCTCATATTGCGCAAGCATGGCAATTCATTGAAGAAACTAGCATGTCTGCCGATACAGCAGACATCCAGTCTGTGCGTGCTCAAATAGCACATAAAAGCACCGTAGTATCGAGTTCTCTTGCGGCTTTTATTGGTATGCAAGCTCAGCTTATACAGGCACGCAATGTGTTGATTATTGGATTAGATAGCGGTATTGAAATTCCAGTATTAACGCATGGTTTAGGTGAAGCCAGTCAGCTCACTGTTGTTACACCATCTGCTGACGATGCTCAACGCACGCGTTCTATTTTTGATTCTCTACGTTCACCTCATACACGCATGCGTTGTGTGAGCACAGACGTTAAAACTTTCTTACATCGACTCAACGCCCACGATTACGATATGATTATTGTGTCGTCAGAGGCTGAGAATTATGCAATAGCGCGTGATGAAGTTGCACGCTTATTGCGTGATGGCGGCATGCTTATTCTTACCGACGCTATGGCTTTGACTGATGAAAAGTCTGAGGGCGGAGTTCCAAACCCAGCTGACCGTCACGATAAAGCTGTTGTTTTGCGAAGCGTTATTGACGAGCTGATGCACGATGAGATGTACACTACAGCTCTCCTATCAATCGCTACTGGCGTTCTCATGGCTATAGTTCATCAATAAAACATGTACAGGCTGTACGCTCAGGCGTACAGCCTTATTTTTTCTCATCTTCTCGTGTTGCTACGCGCACAGCATAATCAATGTCATCTGTAATAACCAGCTGATCTATATCTTCAGTTCTAATCTTGCCAGACGAAGCAACCGTATGTCGTAACCAATCAATTAAACCAGACCAATATTGAGAACCAAACAGCACAATAGCACGACCTGCTGTTTTATGCGTCTGCACTAAAGTCAAGGCTTCAAAAAGTTCATCAAGCGTACCCATTCCCCCAGGTAACACGATCAAACCGTCTGAATAACGCATAAACATGGTTTTTCGCGTGAAAAAGTAATGGCATTGCATACCAACATTAACGTAAGGATTAATCCCCTGTTCATGAGGCAATTCGATGCCAATACCTATAGAGGTTCCTCCAGCCTCATATGCGCCTCTATTAGCAGCCTCCATAGCTCCCGGGCCGCCGCCGGTAATAACCGCATATCCTTTGCTTGCTAGAAGCGAACCAAGAGCACGCCCGTCTTCGTATTCAGAAGAATCAGGCTTAATGCGAGCTGATCCAAAAACGCATACCGCAGGACCTAAATCAGACAGCAGTTCAAAACCTCGGCGAAACTCTTCGCGAATAAATTCCAAACGTTGAATATCCCGTGCAGACATCACTTGGTCTGCAGTCATTTTTTCAACATCAGTATCGAATTCTGAAGTAAAACGCATTTATCTACCTTCCTCATCGGTTGCACGACGAGCAAACGCATCAGATTGCCGCTTCAATAATACTGCTGCTATAGCCGCGGACAGGATTGAACCAATCAGAACGCCAAAGCGCGCTTCGTTACTTAACTCAGGCTGCACATAAGCTAAGGAAGCCATAAGGAAAGCGACAGTAAAACCAATGCCGCAGGCTGCAGCAACTGGAAGAAGATCGCGCACTTTCAAACCTGCCGGTAATCTAAAACGCAGAAGATGCGTAGAAATCCATGAAAAGAGCAAAATTCCTAGCGGTTTACCAATAACCAAAGCTGCAATAACGCCTACAACCAAAGGCGAGGTGAAAAGTTTAAGACTTAACTCATCGAAATGCACACCAGTGGCAAAGAAAGCAAAAATCGGTAACGCCAAAAGAGCGGACAGCGGTTCGATTTTATGTAAATAACGACTTGCACGCGCATCATGCTCTGCAAAAACAGGGCGTGCAGGCGTAAGAAGTCCTGCTAGCACACCAGATAATGTCGGGTGAATTCCTAATTCATGCATGCTGTACCACATAAAGAAACCAGCCAAAGCAACAAGAATCCACGGTACGTTGCGTCGGCGAATAGACCAAGCCCACAAAGCAGCTCCGCCAATAATTCCAAACGCCCACCAGCCTCGATGCAATTCTGAGAAGAAAATGGCAATAATAATAATGCCTAACAGATCATCAACTGTTGCAAGCGTCATAAGAAAAGCACGCAATGCGCCAGGAATGGCTTTAGCGAACAGAGACAGAACCGCCAGAGAAAAAGCAATATCTGTAGCAGTTGGCACAGCCCATCCTTTAGCCACCTGTGCCAAGGAAAAAACTTGACCGTTCGCAACACTTTCTACTCCACCATGAATACCGGCTGCAAGAGCAACCGTACTCACAAAAATAAGAGCAGGCGCTATCATGCCTCCTACAGCAGAAATCATGGGAACAGCAGCCGCCTTCATATCTGAAAGCGAGCCCGTAGTCAGCTCTCTTTTTAAATCTAATCCAACAACAAGAAAGAAGATGGTCAGCAAACCATCTTGAGCCCATTGATCAACAGTTAAATACAGATGCAAAAACGGGATGGAAATAACAGTTTCACGCACAGATTCGAAGACTGGGTAGGTAAACGTGAGATTAGCACAGATAAAACCAATCAGCGCTGCAGCCAACATAATCATGCCAGAAACACGATCAGAAGCTGCAATACGTTTAATATTTACGAGAAAAACTGATTGTTTTTGACGTCGCGAGGCGCTACTTGGTCGAGGTTGGCGATGCTTACGCGGCTGTGCTGTCATGAAAATCCTATCTACCATCAGTGAACTGTCCTATTTTACCGTAGAAACACTGGATTTTCGAGCAGATTTCACTGTATGCGCCAATAATGACAGCACAAAGAGAGCGTCACGACAACGTAGCGACAACACAACGACAACATCGCTCCAGACAGATGCGACACGCCGACTTGCACACCTTAGCAAGGAGTGGTTATTATATACAAGTTGCTTGAAGCACTGAGCTTCTAGCACTGCGCCGATAGCCCAACGGATTAGAGCATCTGACTACGGATCAGAAGGTTGCAGGTTCGAATCCTGTTCGGCGCACAGATAAAACCTCCACTTTGGTGGAGGTTTTTTGTTTACGCGCACGCTGAACGTACCGAACGTGACTTATAGGACATTTCGTGTTGGTTTTTTGCTTGTTTTTTGTTGCGATGACGCGGTTTTCAGGGGTTTGAACTGGTTGTGACTCGAGTTTTAGGTTGGACATTTCGTGTTGGTTTTATTGGGATTTTTGGTGTGCTGACGCGTGTAAGTCGTTGCTGAACTGGTGCTGAATGAGAGGATAGGTAATCCTGGATGCAAAATTTGTCAAACACACAAAAATGGGACACTACCAGTAACGGACGCCAGCGTTATCGCCGTGCCCATTGTGGTGCTAGTCAGATCTGGTCTAACGATATTCGTGCTCGTTACTTTAACGAATTCTTACGTTTTATCACGAGCCGGTTTTTGAAAAAGCCTCTCATCGCACACAAACCCAAAACGAGATCGAACACTGAGGCACAGACATCAACTGGAGCGACCTACACCACGCACAACCATGACACCACACCCACTAACAAAACCAACACGAAATGTCCTATAAGCCCCGAACGTGTGGATATACAGAGCGGCTGCTCTACACGAGAGCAACCGCTAGAAAAGGCTTACTGCATACAAATAGTGTTCAAACTCATTGAAGAGTCAATGGAAAAATCTGCACTCGATGGCTTTACTCCTGCACTCACCAAATTGGAGCCCAACATCGCCACCATCGCCCCATTATCCGTGCATAGCCTAATTTCTGGAATGCGCACATTCACACCATATCTCTTCCCCGCATCAACAAGAGCAGCGCGCAGTTGAGAATTGGCGCTAAAACCGCCACCAACAATCACGGTAGAAGAATCTAATCCGCGAGCCGCCTTCATAGTCTTATTCGCTAAAACAGAAGCCACAGAATCTGCTAATGCCGCGCATACATCGTCCACATTAATGTCGTTTCCTTGGTCAACCTGCGATTCAATCCAGCGGGCTACAGCTGTTTTCACGCCAGAAAAACTGAAATCATAAGGATGCGCAGCAGCCGCTTTACCCTGTGTAAGTCCCTGGGGTACTCGTAAAGCTTTCGAATTGCCTGCCTGGGCATGACGGTCTATATGCGGGCCACCTGGATAAGGGAATCCTAATAATCGTGCTACTTTATCGAAGCACTCTCCTGCTGCATCATCTAAAGTAGTTCCGATAACGCTCACATCAGTGGCAATATTATTCACATGCAAAATCGATGTGTGACCGCCCGACACAATCAAAGCCAAAGTATTCTCGGGGATATCTCCAAACTGCAACTGAGTCACTGCCACATGACCAATCACATGGTTAATTCCATACAAAGGCTTACCGGCAGCCCATGCCAAAGATTTTGCTCCCGAAACGCCCACTGCCAAGCACCCTGCCAACCCTGGACCGGCAGATACCGCGATAGCGTCTACATCGCTCAACTCAATATTCGCATCTGCTAAAACTTGAGAAACAACAGGAACAAAAGACTCTGTATGCGCACGCGACGCGATTTCTGGAATAACACCACCATAGCGTGCATGCTCATCCATAGATGAAGCCACCACATTCGATACCAGAGTTTTACCACGAACAACTGCCGCAGCAGTCTCATCGCAGGTAGATTCAATACCTAAAATAAGCGGTTCACTCATGTTGTGCTCTCTACTTCCCCAACTCGTTCTCAACGTTCTTAATATTTTCAACGTTCTCATTATGCGCGGCGCTTCGGTTTATAGCACTTCGGTTTATAGTGCTTTGATTTCCAGCATTTTGCCCCACGAAGCTTTGATTAGTAGCGCTATGATTTCCAGTTTCATGAGCGCCCTGCAAATCGCTATCTCCCCCACTGCGCGCA
>QWCP01000159.1_pt1 | contig 34179 bp, 34 predicted proteins | sample 1972561 | NCBI WGS metagenome assembly QWCP01 (sample SAMN09866705, study PRJNA288562) | Human vaginal metagenome isolate pre4_vaginal, whole genome shotgun... | isolation source: vagina | host: Homo sapiens | place: USA: California
CATCCTTGACATTTCTCCCTATGGAGTCACAACTTGGTCATGTATTAATAAATTCAACAAGTACCTTCTTCAATCACTCACTCCTTCTAATAACAATAAAATTCTGTTTAACAATTATATGCAAAATAACTAGTAAGTCAAACAATTAATCAATCACAATCAGAACACTTATCCAGTAATTAAAATAACTCATACAATCCTCGAGCTTTATTATACCATAGCAAATTAGCAAAATATGAGAAAATCAGACGTTTCATTTATTGAAATATTCTATAAATGAATTTGTTGCAATAAAATTGACACATCGTGGACATTTTATAAACATTTTCTACGTTACAAATCAATCAAACGTATCATTTATTGAAATATTCTATAAATGAATTTGTCGCAATTAGTTTGACACATCGTTGACTTGTTGTAAACATTTTCTACGTTACAAATCAATAAAAGTGGCATAATTTATTTAAAGAGGATAATATCATGAAAAAGAAATTTAATGTTTCTTATGAGCGACGCTTCAAACGATGAAATCTTCATTTAATATTCTAAAAAGAAGATTTCTGAAGTGAGGCTGAGCGAATAAGATCATTAAATTTTCACCTAGATATTCGGGCGAGATGTTTGCTTGGTATTTAGTCTAGATATTCGTGCAAAAAGCTTGATCTGTGTTTTCGTGCGAATAAGATTATTAAATTTTCACCTAGATATTCGTGCGAGATGTTTGCTTGAACTTGACACAATCTTTATCCTGCAATTTCCAATCTCTGTGTCCGCTCCACACGATTTTCTTCCTTTCACACAGCACCCCACTAAAAAAGACGTATCACACGATACGCCTTTATTGTTGTCTATTATTTTTTGCTTTTTGCTGCTTTTAATATTTCTCCTGCTGCGAATGGCAACAATGCACATGGAAGGGCTAGCATTAAGAATAGTGATAGTGATGTTCCCATTACTAATGCTTTGTTTGAGAATACTCCGATTTGGAATACTGATTTGTGTTCACTTCTTACTGAATAACTTCTTAGTAATTCTGATAATATCAATGTTGCAAATGCAACTGTTCTTGCAGATTCGATGTGGCCATCGAAGTGGTTCAATCCATAGTTGTACGCAAATAATGTCGCAACTGTGATTGCCAATGATTGAACTATGATGCTTAGTCTCATGTTCTTGTCGATGATTGGTTCTTTTGGTGAACGAGGAGCTCTGTTCATTATGTCAGCTTCTCCTTTTTCAACTCCAAGCGCCATTGCTGGGAATGAGTCTGTCACTAAGTTTAACCATAATAATTGAATTGGGATAAATGGTGTGTCCCATTTGAATAATATCGCGAAAAATACGATAAGAATTTCTGCGATGTTACAGCTTAGTAAGAATGATACGAATTTCTTGATATTCGAGTAAATTATTCTTCCTTCTTCTACTGCATTAACAATTGTCGCAAAGTTGTCGTCTGTAAGGATAACTTCTGAAGTGTTCTTCGCAACGTCTGTTCCAGTGATTCCCATCGCAATTCCGATATCTGCTTTTTTGATTGCTGGTGCATCGTTGACTCCGTCACCTGTCATTGCTGCAATGTGTCCATTCTCTTTCAATGCTGTTACGATTTGTACTTTGTTTTGTGGAGAAACTCTCGCGTAAACTCTCTTTTCTTTGACGATTTCACGGATTTCATCGTCTGTCATGTTGTTAAGTTCAGCTCCCATGATTGCTTGTGAGTCGTCCGTACAAATCCCCAAATCTTTCGCGATTGCTACTGCTGTTTCCAAATAATCTCCAGTAATCATAACTGGTGTGATTCCCGCAGTTTTACATTCTTCGATTGCATCTTTTACTTCTAGTCTTGGTGGGTCTATCATTCCAGATAATCCTACAAATACCATGTCTTTTTCGATTTTTTCAGATGTAATTTCATTTGGCAAATCATCGTGTTCACGAAGTGCATAAGCTAGTACACGAAGTGCTTGTTTTGCGTATTCGCTGTTTTTATTCAACAATTTTTGTTTTAATTCTTCTGTTAGTGGTTTGATTTCGTTGTCGATTAAAATCTTGCTACATTTTTCGATAATTATATCTGGTGCGCCTTTTGTGAAGGAAATAATCTTGTCAGATAAGAATTTGTCGTGGAATGTAGTCATCATTTTTCTTTCTGAATCGAATGGAATTTCTTCTATTCTAGGATAGTTTTGATTGGATTCTTCTTTTGTGATGTTTTGTTTTCCTGCTGCTGTGTGAAGCGCTCCTTCTGTAGGATCTCCCACAATCTTGTACGTTCCGTCTTCTTCGATTAATTTCGAATCATTTGTAAGACTCATTATGTGAAGCAAAGTGTTAAGAGATTTGATGTCATCTTCTTGCATTTTGCGGTCTTCAATCAAATAATCGCCTTCAGGTTTGTATCCTGTTCCTGTGACATCGACATCAGTTCCATCGACGTAGATTTTCTTCACAGTCATTTCATTTTGAGTTAACGTACCAGTCTTGTCGGAACAAATTACAGTAGTTGTTCCCAATGTTTCAACAGCCAAAAGTTTCTTGACGATGGCGTTTTTCTCAGCCATTCTTCCCATTCCCAAGCTAAGCACGATTGTAACGATAGCTGGAAGTCCTTCTGGAATCGCTGCAACTGCAAGTGATACCGCAGTCATCAACATATTCAAAGCGCCAAAATCATACAAGAAATATCCAACCGCAAATACAATTGCACACACAACAACAGTTATGATACCCAATTGCTTAGATAATTGTGCCAATTTTCTTTGAAGAGGAGTTTCTTCGTCTTCAACTTCTGACAAACTCGTTGCGATTTTACCGATTTCTGTATTTTGTGCAGTTTCTACAACAACACCCTTCGCTCTACCGTAGCTTACGATAGATGAACTGTACGCCATGTTTGTTCTGTCGCCAATTCCTGCGTCTGTTGTGATTTCATCCTTCGCATTTTTTTCTACAGCAACTGATTCACCAGTCAACGATGACTCGTCGATTTTCAAGTTAGTAGATTCCAATAATCTCAAATCCGCAGGAATAATATCCCCCGTTTCCAATTCAACGATATCTCCTGGAACCAAATTTTGTGAATCCACTTCCATAATCTTGCCATTTCTGATGACCTTGGCTTTAGGACTTGCCATTTTTTGCAAAGCTTCAATTGCTTGTTCCGCTTTACCTTCTTGATAAATCGAAAGCACCGCATTCACAATAACGATAGCGATGATAATAATACTATCTGTGACTTCCCCAATAGCCATGGATAAAATAGATGCCAATAGCAAAATAATTATCATCGGATCCAAAAATTGATCCTTTAATTTGGCTGCCATGGACTTTTTCTTCTTTTCTTTTAATACGTTCTTGCCGTATTTTTCTAATAAACTAGCTACCTTACTGTCGGATAGACCATTGTTTTCGTCAGTATCCAAACTTTTGATAACACTGTCATTAGATTTCTTGTACCAATCCAATCTCTTACCTCCTGTTAATTTACATAATAAAAAAAACTTTCACCATTTCTGGCAAAAGTCTTGCTAACCAAAGTGGCCTTGTGCCGGGTTTCAACCGTAATGACGACACAATATTTTTAAGCTACTCCCTTTTGTAATATTAATTTTACCAAAAATATTATATTAAATCAATTATTTTATTATAACTTGAAACGTATCGTGTTCTTTTTTCATATTTACAATCTTGCAATCCTCGTAATCGTGAGTGTCGATAAATTTGTCCACAATCGTTGGATCTTTTGTGAAATGCATTGGGAACAAAACTTTCGGATTGCATTTGTCGACAAATTCATTCACACCCAAATCGTATCTTTCCTTTAATCTAGGATCCACCGGGAAAAATCCAATGTCAACGTGTCCTATCTTGTCGATTTCCTTGGAGAAATCTTGTTGCATCTTTTGTTTTTCTTCTTCGGTATCTTCTTCCCACACCCAATTGTTCAAATCTCCTGCGAAGAAAAATTTCAAATGGTTTGCTTCAAAATACACGCTAATTCCCATATCAGTCGAACCAAGCGCTGTAAAATCAACTCCGTAGACAGATGTCGATTCACCAACTTCAAGCTTAATAACCTTCTTATCGAAATGCTTTTTCAATTCTTCTATATTATCTTGTCCCAAAAACACAACATTGTCTTTCGTATCGTAATCAAAAACCTCTTCGTAAACATCCTCGCTGACAATGTATGTAATGTCACTAGCATTTTCATAATCAAAAATACTCTCGTTGTAGTGATCTGCGTGTGAATGAGTCACCACGAAAATCACCTTCTTATCGTTCACATTTTTTGGCAAAGTTCCTTGAAAATAATCGAAAATAATAATCTTGTCTTCAAACTCCAAAGAAAATGAACTGTGGTATATATATCTAATATTTAATTTGTGTTCCATTAAAATTCCTCCTCGTATATATTTACCCATAAACAGACAATTTACGCAAGTAAATATTCGATAAATTTTATAAAACAACAAATATTTTCACTTGTAGTATAATATTAATAATGAAAGGATGAGTTTATGAAAAAAACTAACGCAATGAGAATACTCGACAAACAAAAAATTGGGTATAAATATATAGAATACTCCGTAGGAGACGATGTGAGTGGCGAAAATGTCGCAAGCAAATTAAATGAGGATGAAGCTTACGTGTTCAAAACACTTGTCACAGTTTCCAACACGAACGAAAATTTCGTGTTCGTTGTAGCTGTAAAAGACGAGCTTGACCTGAAAAAGTGTGCGAAAATAGCCGGAGTGAAAAAACTCGAAATGATTCATGTAAAAGATTTATTAAAAACTACCGGCTACATTAGAGGTGGTTGTTCTCCTATCGGAATGAAAACAAAATTTAAGACTTTTATCGACGAGAGTTGTGAAAATAAAGAATATATTTATGTGTCTGGCGGCAAAATCGGAGCGCAAATCAAAATTGCGCCTGAAGATTTGATAAAAATTTGTGATATTACTGTGGCGGACCTTAAAAAGGAGTAAAAATGGATTACGAAAAACAGCTTGAAGCTGTAATTAACTACATCAAAAGCGGAGAAAAACTAAAAGAAGATTTCACTATAGGGATGGAAATGGAACATTTCATCGTAGACAAGGATACTTTGAAGACTGTGTCGTATTTCGGTGATAATGGAGTAGGTGCAACTCTCAGAGAACTTCACAATCATGGATGTGCAGCTTACAAAGAGGGAGATTACATCCTTGGACTTGAAAATGATGATTTGGCAGTGTCGACAGAACCTGGAAGTCAGTTCGAGGTTGCCTTGTCATCGAAGTGGAACATTGATGAGTTAAAAGATATTTACATCAAAAATATGAGAAAACTTGTTGAAGTTTTCGATAAGAAAAACCAAGCGATGGTGACTTTGGGATATCATCCTGTGACTAAAATCGACGAGATTAAAATCTTGCCTAAAAAAAGATACGATTTTATGTACAAATATTTCAACGAAAGAGGAGACATGGCCCACAATATGATGAAGGGCACTTGTTCTTTGCAATGCAGCATCGACTATTCATCAGAAAAAGATTTCGTTAGAAAATATAAGATTGCAAACTGTTTATCTCCAGTTTTCTACACATTGTTCGACAACGCATATATTTTCGAAGGGAAACCAGCGAAAAGTCGTAACATGAGAGAAATCATTTGGGAAAACACAGACACTGACAGATCTGGTATGTATAAGTTTAGCTTCGATGATGATTTGAGCTACAAAAAATACGCAGAACATATTTTGAATACGCCGTTGATTTTCTCAATTGATGAAAACCACGAGCCTTATTATGTCGGAAAGACAACTTTCAAGGAAGTATTTGAAGATGTGAAGGATACTGGTTTAATTTTCCACGCATTATCAATAGTATTTCCAGATGTAAGGGCGAAAAGATACATTGAAATCAGAATGATGGACGAAATCAAATATCCACTTAATTTCTCAGCAGTAGCCCTAATCAAAGGATTGTTCTACGACGGGGCTAATTTGGACAAATTATCAGAGCTTTTCAAAAACATGACGTATGAAAATTGCATGAAAGCAAAGCTTGATGCACGTGAAAAAGGACTGGATGCTACATTCATGAATGTAAACATGTTAGAGTTTTGCAAAATGCTTGTGGATATGGCAAAAAATGGACTTCCTGCAAATGAAATCGGATATTTAATTCCACTAGAAAAAATGTTGGAAAAAGGAATGAATCCAAGAGATCAGTTCGAGAAAATTTACAAGGAAAAAGGGCTTCGTGAAGCTGTAGTCGCAAATGAATTAAAATTGGAGGATTTAGATGTATAATGACGAATATTCATTAGAATTATATAAAATAGTAAGAGAAGACGAGGACATGTATTACAGGGATTTCGTGGATTTTATCGCCAAAACAAAAGTTTCTAAGGCGATTTATCACGGAGAACCAATCCCTATGACCTACCAAGGTCTTTTCTACAACAAAAGGAATCGCTCAGATTTTGTCTACATTTCAAATATTTTGATGAGCATTACTGATAAAATCACTAAAGAATTCGTAGAAAATCCTGAATATCGTAAAATATTCCAACTGGATCCTACAATTGAAGAGCTAGTGCTTCACGATCCAGGATACGATGTTCCCGTTCCGATTTGTCGCTACGATGTATTCTACGACGGAGTAAACTACATGCTTTGTGAACTCAACACTGACGGATCATCTGCGATGAACGAAGACAACACACTAGGACAACTTCTTCTTCAAACAAAAGCTATGCAAAAATTCATGGAAAAACACGAAGTTGAAAACATCGATATGTTCACTCCATGGGTTTGGGAAACAGCTGATATGTACAAGAAATACGTATCCGATAAAAAACCAAATGTAGCAATCGTGGATAATTTGGAAGTGGGAACTCCAAACGAATTTGACGAATTCAAAAGAGTCTACGAAGAAAATGGATTCAACTGCGAAATCATCGACATCAGAGATTTGGAATACAAAGACGGCAAATTGTGCCACGGAGATTATGTGATAGATTTGGTTTACAGAAGAATCGTGACATTAGAATTGTTGAAAATAAAAGATGAAATCAAACCATTCTTGGATGCGTACATGGACAATGCATTCTTCATGGTAGGATCATTCAGGTCACAATTGATGCACTCCAAGCTTATATTTGAAATCTTCAGAGACGAACAAACACAAGCGCTACTTAACACTGAAGAAAAGAAATTCATCGACGAACACGTTCCATTTACGAAAAAAATCGAAGAACGTGATGCCTACGAAATCATAATGAACAAAGATAAATACATCTTCAAACCAATTGACGGCTACGCTTCACTTGGAATATACGTTGGCCGTGAAATGAGAGAAGATGATTTGAAAGAAAAACTTCCGAAATTTATTCGCACAGGCTACGTCTTCCAAGAATATTACGACATGAATAAGTGCGAGTTCTTGGAATTCGAAGAAAAATCTCCTGTTCTCAACAAATTCACACAAGTCGTGGGACTTTTCATCTACAACAAACACTTCGTAGCCCCTTACACACGAATCGGAAAAGATAACGTCGTAAGCGGCGCCCGAAAATACTACACAGCACCAAACTTGTTCATAAATGAATAATTAAAAGCCACATTGTGTGGCTTTTTTTGGTGGAGATAAAGCCATCTATGTGTATAAGTATACTAAAGATGGAGGAAGTTATGCTATACAAAAATGAAAAAATAGCACTGAACAAGTTCAAATGGTATCTGTAGAACAATTAGTCCCAAAAGAGCAGATGAATCATAATTAAAAGAATTTAAACTTGCATCACTGCTTTTAATAACTGGTTTGAAGAAATATGTAATTCATTTGATTACTCTTGGTCAAATGGACCTCTTGAAAAAACTCATACAAAGATAAAAACATTAAAAAAAATTGTTTTGGTATGAGAAATTTTGACTTGTTTAGAAAAAGAATTATGTTTTCATGTAAGTAGAGATTAAGAAAACGGGAAATTTACAAAACTCCTAGGGGTTTATTTGCTATTCTTATTTTTAGTAGTTTTTAGTTATTTTGGATTTGATATCTTAATTAGCTCTATTTGCCCATTTTTACATAAAGAAAGAGACTCGAGTTAACGAGTCTCCCCAATATTTGACATAGAGCCTTTTTAATGTTTTGACGGCTTTTTACCCTTATCATTGGCGATAATATCAGTACATTTTCTCAATAATGCGATTATGTACTGAGAAATAAGAGGCTTTAGACCAATTTTCTTCCGAAAACATCAGTACATTTTGTAGAATCTTTAGTTTTGTACTGAGTTTTCGAATAGGGCCTGCCGGCAAACAAACCTATAATACTGCTTAAAGGCATATATAGTGTCATCCACCGTGATCATACTGATCTTCATCGATGGAGGCCAATTGGTACAACCATAGGGCTGCCGACAACTGGGTCTTCTATAATCTCAGCATCCATATCAAAAACTTCCTGGATTACTTCCTTACAAACTACTTCCTTGGCACTTCCTTCAGCTACAATCCTTCCATCATGCAGAGCAATCATATGGTCAGCATAACGAGCCGCAAAATTAATATCATGGAGGACCATTACAATTGTAACCCCCTCTTTACGGTTAAGGTCTTGTAAAAGAGTCAGAACCTCCAATTGGTATGCTATATCTAAATATGTCGTCGGCTCATCCAGTAGCAGTATATCTGTTTCCTGGGCCAGGGCCATGGCAATCCAAACTCTCTGCCTTTGCCCACCTGATAAGGCTTCGACATATCTATCTGCCAAATCCAGGGTCCTAGTTAATTCCATAGCTTTTTTTATTGCCTCATAATCATATCCTGTTAATCCCTGCAAGGCCTTCCTATGTGGAAATCTTCCCCTTGAGACAAGGTCGGCCACCTTGATTCCCTGTGGAAGAAGGGGGCTTTGCGGTAAAAGGCCAAGGTTCTTGGCAAGTTCTTTAGGGTGATATTTAGAAATATCCAGACCATCAAGGTAGACTCCGCCTGAAAATGGCTTTAGCAGGCGGGCAAGGCTCTTTAATAGGGTAGACTTACCACAACCATTATTGCCAATAATTACAGTGACCTTTCCAGGTGGAATAGATACATCGATACCATTTAAAATAGTCTTCGACTCATAACCTACCTCTAACCCTTGACCATAAAATTCATGTGTTTTCTTCATACTTCCTCCATCTAATTTCCTAAACCCTTTTGATTCATCTTAAATATAAGATAAAGGAGGTAGGGTGCACCTAAAATACCTGTAACTACCCCGACTGGATAGCGGGCAGGTAGAAAATTCTGTGAAATAAAGTCAGCTGACAGGACAAGTAATACACCCAACAAGCCTGCACTAAGACTACTTCTCCTCTTTACTAGCTGCATAGATATAGGGCCTGCTAAAAATGATACGCAGGCTATAGGACCTGTAACTGCAGTGGCAAATGCCAAAAGGGCTACCGAAAAAATCATAATAAAAAATTGACTCCTTGCCGGATCTACCCCCAGGCCTGTCGCCATATCCCTCCCCAATTCCAATAACTGGAGATGCCTAGAAAAAAGTAGGAGTAATAGTGAAAAAGGAATGGTCAAAAATAACATTCTAACCACATCTTCCATACTTGTACTGTTCAAACTTCCTGACATCCATCGCATAACCTGTAAGAGATCATATTGGGCCGCCCTTAACAATAGGAAAGAAATAATTGCACGTCCTAAGGCCTGAACCCCTATACCTATCAAAATCAACCTGCCAGCAGAAAACCCTGACCTTGATGAAATAAAGTATAAGAAGGCGGCAACCACTAGACCGCTCACTACTGAAAAAAAGCTTACAAACTCTCCTGACTGTCCTAAAACGAGGATGCAAAAGACCGCAGCAACAGCTGAACCTGTTGATACTCCTATCATATCAGGTGATGCTAGGGGATTTCTGAGCATAGTTTGAAAGGCGTTTCCAGCCATTCCAAATGACCATCCAGCAAGGATACCTGCCAGAAGCCTTGGCAATCGGATATTCTGCATTACAAAGTCCGTCCCTGTACCTGTCTTGCCGAGGCAGCCTCGAAGAGCTTCATTAAGGGAGTATACCTTATCTCCCCTTGTTAAAAGTAGGTATGAGAAAAATAAAGATAGGAAAAAGAAGGATATGGTTATTAAAAGCCACTCCAGCCTCCTCTTCCTAAAACCACTCTCTAAACTTTTAACTTCCATATCAATCACCTAGACCCTTCTTAATCCTCAAACTTACCCATATCAGTATTGGGGCACCAATGATAGCCGTAACGATGCCAACCTCAACCTCAGCAGGTCTTGCTATAACTCGGCCTAATACATCTGATGCAGTAAGTAGTATAGCTCCAAATAAGGCCGAGATAGGCATGGACCACCTTATGTCAGGACCGATTAATATTTGAACCAAGTGTGGTACCATAAGGCCGATAAAACCTATAGGTCCACCTATAGCAGTAACAGATCCACATAGGATTGAAGCTGCCAATGCTGCTAAAAATCTCGTGCGGACAATCTTAACACCCAGTCCAGTTGCTATATCATCCCCCAGGGCTAGAACATTTAGGCTCGACGATAAGTAGAAGGCCAAGATCCAACCTACAAGGAGAAATGGAAGGAGGCCCATTATCCCATCCCATTCAGCTCGGCCTACACTACCTACCTGCCAAAAACGAAATTGGTCCATCACATTATTGTTCGGCAGAATTAACATGCTTACCAAGGAAGATAACGCCAATGCAGTTGCCGACCCTGCTAGGGCCAATTTAATTGGACCGGGACCTGAAGGTCCTATAGAGGCTACCATATAAACAAAGGCCGAAGTTAGAAATGCCCCAACCAGAGCAAATATAATAAAGTCAAATGATGTTTTCATATTAAAAAATACCATCCCTATAACCACGGCAAAGGAAGCTCCCATATTAACACCCATAATCCCAGGATCAGCAATTGGATTTTTTGTGACCGTCTGCATTAGCAGCCCTGAAATGCCCAATGATGCACCAGCAAGGAGGCTAAAAACAGTCCTTGGCATCCTCTCTTTAATTACCAGAAGGGTAAATTCATTTGCCTTCCCACTCATTCGGGGAAAAACTCCCCCAAAAAAAGCAGACAGCAGATCTGAAAAACTGCTGTCTCGTGAACCGAAGAGCAATGATGATATGAAAACTACCAGCAATAGCAATATGCTAAGACAAATAATCCAGACCTTATGGAGAGGATAATTTGTATTTTCACCTATTTTTTTCATCGGTTAGTCTCCTTTTTTACTTCGACTTCTGTGCTGCTTCATCCAAAATCTTTACATAATCAGCCAATGTTTCCTGAATTGACAGTGGTGTTGGTATGCAAGCGGCTGCTAGAGGGGTTGCATCAGGAATTACTGCAACTGCACCATTCTTAACGGCAGGGATCTTGCTAATAAGTGGGTCTGCCTGAAGCTGTCCCAATGTCTTATCGTTACCATATGTTACAACCATATCAACATCCTTGAACTGGTCTGCCTGTTCAGTGCTTACTTCTGCACAGAAGGCACCTTCCTTAATATGGGACTTTACAGAGTCAGGTATAGCCATCCCCAAGTCTTCCATAAAGGCAGCCCTTGGGTCTGATGCACCAAATACCCAGAATTTTGAAGCATCCTGAGCATTTAACATCATAAATAGGACCTTTTTCCCTGCCAATGCTGGCTTTGACTCAATTGTCTTTTTAATAAAGTCATCTGTTTTTGCTATCAGATCATCACCCTCTTTTGCAAGACCAAGTCCAGCAGCATCTATCTTTACCTGGTCCCTCCAAAAAGTTGCCCAAGGGGGCCTTTGGATAGGCAATTACCGGGGCAATTTTTGATAGTTTATCGTAGTCTTCCTTTGTTATTCCTGAATATCCAGCAAGGATAACATCAGGCTTTGTATTTGCAATAGCTTCAAAGTTTATACCATCCAGATTATCATAAATAGCAGGTTTTTCACCCTTGTTAAGGGACTTAAGGGCTTTCTCTGTCCAAGTTTGCATCTCCTTACCTTTAGGCACCCCATATGCTACCTTTTCCATACCAACAGGGCTTACTCCAAGAGCTAGTGCTATATCCTGGTTTCCCCAGCCAATGCTGGCAACCCTTTCCGGTTTCTTATCAAGAACAGTCTTTCCAAAGGCATGCGTTACAACTATCTTACCGTCCTTTTCTTCAGACTTGTCCTCATGTTTTTCTACTGATTCTGAAGGCTTGCTTTCTTCTTTGGCAGGCTGTTTCTGTCCACAAGCTGTTAATGAAAATATGCAAGCTAATGCTAACATTACAAAAAATTTTTTCTTCATAAAATCCTCCAATAACTTCTGTATTTTTCCTTTCATAATTTCTACGATTTAGTCAATCGATTTAAATCAAACGTATTATACCATGAACGATATTTCTTATCAATACATCATTTAATTTTTCTACACTCAAGCCACATTGTGTGGCTTTTTTTGTGTGGAAATAAAGCTTCTTTAATTTTTGCAAATAAAAAAACGGTGAAATTTCGATGAATTCACCATTTTTTAAAATTCATAATGTGACCATAAGCTGATTATTTTAATTGTCTTCTCTTTTTCATAAACTAAATGATGTTGTATGTTGATTCTTCTTGAATAAGCGCCTTTCAACTCTCCCTGTAGTTTTTCATAAGAAGGAGGTGTTTGATATGGATTTTGTTTTATTAATTCAACTAACATCTTTGCCTTTTTGTCTATACCTGAGGCCTTTAAATTCTTTATATCTTTTATCGATTTCTTAGTATAAACAATTTTATATGTTACCATTCAACCTCATCTTCAGAAACGCAATCATCTAATTTTGTATTCAAACCTTCTATTATTTTTTCATTTTCTTTTGGGTTTGAGTATATTCTGAGAGTTTCCATTAATCCATTGTAATCTGACTCACTAAGCACGACGACATTTCCAATTTCTGTAGTAACTTTTAGCTGTTCATTTGATTTTATTAATTCATCAATCATTTCGGATAAATTATCCCTGAAATTTTCTGCAGTTGTACTTTTCATTACCTCAACTCCTTCTATTTTTATTATATCCTATATTATTTTATAATATCCCTGGACTTTTATGCGCATTATGCGTATTATTAAAGCATAAGGAAGTTAGACGATGTTAAAATCATATCCTGCTATTTTTCATAAAGAAGAAGATTCATACTGGGTGGAATTTCCAGAGTTTGGCGGTGGAACTGAGGGAGATAATATAGAAGAAGCAATGTTGAATGCTCATCAAATGTTAGAAAGCGTGTTGGCAACTTTCATTGATGAAAATCTTCCACTTCCTAAACCAAGTGATATTACAAAAATAAAAGTAGAAGATGGATTTACTTCAATGATTCAAGTTGATCCCACACCATTTATCAAAAATAACAAAACCATCAGAAAAAATGTTACAGTCCCTGAATGGTTGGTTAGACTTTGTGATCGTCAAAATATCAATTATTCCGAAGTTTTGACCACAGCTCTTGAAAAGAAAATCAACGCATAATTTTGTAAATATTTTTATTTCTCTAAGCCACATTGTGTGGCTTTTTACTTCTCAAATACCAATTTTTTATCTTTTAATTTTGCTTGTAAAGGAAATTTACGCGCAATTTCTTGATTATGTGATATATATATTAATGTTAAGTTTTCTAAATTAAGCAAATTATCAATGATTAAATTTAAATCATTCAAATCTATATTTGAAATTCCTTCGTCAATTATAAGAGTTCTCTTTCCCTTATAAAGTGCTCTTGCTAATTCTACTCTTTGCTTTTCTCCATAAGAAAGATTATTTAGACTACCATTATATGGCGCTTCATGTGGATCTATAAGGCAAATATCAAGCACTTTATGATATTTCTTTGCATTAAAATCAGAATCTAAAACTATATTATCTTCTAAGTCGCCTTGGAAAATATATGGTTCAGGAGGAATATAGGCACCATTATAATATTTTAATTGTCCAAAATTTATGTCTCCATTATCTGCAGTTTGATTTCCTGTAATAACATCAACCAATGTTGATTTCCCCGATCCAGACTTACCAATAATAGATACTTTGTCACAATCTTTTATTTTAAATTCTATATCATTCAAAATAATATTGTCATTAAAACTTACAGAAATATCTCTCATATTTATTTCTGTTGACAATTCATCTTTTTCACTAAAAGTTTTTAAATTAATAACTTCATTAATTCTTTCAGATGAAATCTTTGCTGCTGCAAAATTAAAGTTAAGCTCATTTAATTCTTCCAATGAAGTTATCATCTTTGTTAAGTAATCTAAATATGCAATTATTGAACCTATTGTAAATAATTTATCCACCGTCATTAAGCTACCCATTAATAAGACTATAAATGGCATCAAATATAGTAGATAATTTATAGTAATTTTACCAGTATTTCTCATTACGCCAAGCTTAATATTTGAATCTCTTTTATCCACAATAGATTTATCATAAATTTTATAACTATATTTTTCGTATGAATTTATTTTTATCGAAACTATCCTATTCATTAAAGATATCAATGTATTTCTAGAATCCGATAATGTCTTGATATAAATTTTAGAAAGCTCATGTATCTTTTTCTTAAAGAAATTCGTAAATAAAAAATAAATTATTACAAACGAAAAGATTACTAATGATATTCTCCATGATATATAAACCAGCATCGCTAGAGATATAATTGTCACAATTATGTTTCTGAGTGCATTTACAATAACGTCTATTAAAAATACAGACATATTCTTAATATCATCTTCTGTTCTAGTAATTAAATCTCCCACTTCATATTCTTTTGTGTCACTCAATTTTGAAAAAAATATATGATAAAATATATCTCCCCTAACATCTCTTACTATCTTACAGTTTGTTGTATAAAAAATTTTATTATGTATCCATTCAAATATATGACTAACCGTATGTAATGAAACGATGATCAATATAGTATTTATTATTGCTTTATAATCTTTGATAGCTATATACTCATCAATTATTTTCATTTTTAATATTGGAATTAACATTGTTAAAAGTGGTGAAATTATAAGAAATATAAGTCCGATTAGAATTGTCTTTATGTATTTTGTTGAATGTTTTAATATTATATTATTTTTCATTTTTTCCCTTTCAATAATTTGAATAATAAAAGAATTTTATTTAAATGTGAATTAAGATAATGCTTGTATTGAATATACCATTTATTACGTTAACTGTCTATTTATTCAAATGGCATTTCTGTTTAGATTTTTGTGCTTTTATGATAATATTAAAGGTAAAGAAATTTTTTAATGATGATGAGAGGTCAATATGAGAAAATCTTGGAATGAATATTTTATGGATTTGGCATTGAATGTTGCGACACGTAGCACTTGTGACAGGGCTTTTGTTGGTTGTGTGTTGGTAAATTCTGACAACAGGATTGTATCGACAGGTTACAATGGTGCTATTAGTGGCAATCCTCACTGCGACGAGGTTGGTCACACTTTGCGTGACGGACATTGTATTGCTACGATTCACGCGGAGATGAATGCTTTGTTGTATTGTGCAAAGGAAGGAATTGCTGTGAAGGGTTGTATTTGTTATGTGACTCATTTCCCTTGTTTGAACTGCACGAAATCTTTGATTCAAGCTGGAATTAGCAAGATTTATTATCACGAGGCTTATCGTGTGGATGAGTATGCGATTGAATTGTTAGACCGAAATAATATTGAATATGTCCAAATTTAAAGAGGTGTAATATGGATAAAATAAAAAAACTTCTTGTGGCAAACCGTGGCGAGATTGCTATTAGAATTTTCAGAGCTTGTAGTGAGCTTGGAATAAGAAGCGTTGCGATTTATAGCGAAGAGGACAAGACTTCCCTTTTCAGAACAAAGGCTGACGAATCGTATTTGATAAAAGATGCGGCATCACCTTTGTCGAGTTATTTAGATATCGAAAAAATCATTGCGATTGCAAAATCCAAACACTGCGATGCAATTCATCCTGGATATGGGTTTTTGAGTGAAAATGCAGAATTTGCGAGACGTTGCAGGGAAAACGGAATAATTTTCGTGGGTCCTGACGAATCCGTTCTACATAGTTTAGGTGACAAGGTCCAATCGAAGTTAGTTGCCAAAAAAGCCGGCGTACAAACTATCGAGGGCGTGGAAACTCCTATCAGAAATAAAAATGAAGCATTAGAAATCGCAAACCAAATCGGCTATCCAGTTATGGTAAAAGCATGTGCTGGTGGTGGCGGACGTGGAATGAGAATTGTCGAAAAAGAATCTGATTTGATGAGTTCTTTCGTCAGCGCGCAAAACGAATCCAAGAAAGCTTTCGGCTCGGACGATATGTTTATCGAAAAATACATACGCAATCCAAAACACATTGAGGTACAAATCATTGCCGACAATCACGGAAATATTCTTCACTTATACGAGAGAGATTGTTCCATTCAAAGACGTCACCAAAAAGTTGTGGAATTTGCTCCTGCATTTTCGATTTCTGAAAAGACAAAAAACGAACTTCACAACGATGCCATCAAAATATGCAAAGAAGTTGGCTACACAAACGCCGGTACTGTAGAATTTTTGGTGGACGAAGATGAAAACCACTATTTCATCGAAGTAAACCCAAGAGTTCAAGTAGAACACACAGTTAGTGAACTTATCACTGGAATTGATATCGTTCAAACTCAAATTCTTATTGCAGACGGCAAAAGTTTTGATTCTGATGAGATAGGAATTTATTCACAAGACGATATCCACACGAATGGTTACGCAATTCAATGTCGTATCACGACAGAAGATCCTGCGAATAATTTCATGCCTGATACTGGTAAGATTGATTTGTATCGTACAAGTTCCGGATTCGGTGTGAGACTTGACGGTGGAAATGGATTCACAGGCTCAGTAATCACACCATATTACGATTCGCTTTTGGTTAAAATCACTGCCTTCTCCAGAACATTCAACGACACAATCAACAAAGCAATCCGTGCTTTGAGAGAAACGAAAATCAGCGGTGTGAAGACAAATATCGGCTTCATCATCAACGTTTTAAACACAGAAGAATTCCACAAAGGAACTTGCGACACGGGATTTATCTCCAAAAATCCTGAACTTTTCGACATCAAACCATCAACTGATAAAGAGCTTAAAGTGTTGAATTTCATCAGCGAACGCTCCATTAATAACGACAAAAAAGATTACAACATTCCACAAATCCCAGAATTTACCAAGACAAATTCTACAGGAACCAAAGATATTTTCGAAGAAAAAGGCGCCAAGGGACTTAGCGATTGGATTTTGAACCAAGATAAACTTCTAATCACAGACACAACCCTAAGAGATGCGCACCAATCATTGATGGCGACACGAATGAGAACAAGAGATATGCTTCCTATCGCAGAAGCTACCAATGAATTGATGAAGGACTTGTTCAGTTTGGAAATGTGGGGCGGCGCAACATTTGACGTAAGCTACAGATTTTTGAAGGAAGATCCTTGGATTAGACTACAAGAACTTCGCAAAAGAATTCCGAACATTTTATTCCAAATGCTACTTCGTGGAAACAACACAGTGGGATACAAAAATTATCCAGATAATGTCGTGGTTAAATTTGTACAAAAAGCCGCAGAAAACGGAATCGATGTGTTCAGAGTGTTCGATTCGCTAAACTACATCGACGGAATGAGACTTGCGTGTGACAGCGTACTTGAACAAGGAAAAATCTTGGAAGCAACGCTTTGCTACACAGGTGACATCTTGGACGAATCAAGAGACAAATACTCACTAGAATATTACGTAAAAAAAGCAAAGGAACTAGAATCCATCGGTGCAAATATTATCGCCATCAAAGATATGAGTGCACTCTTAAAACCATACGCCGCAACGAAGCTAATCTCAGCATTGAAAAACGAAATTTCTGTTCCTATTCATTTGCACACACACGACACCACAGGAAACGGAGTCGCTACAATAATCAACGCTTGTGAATCTGGAGTTGACATAGTTGACACTTGCTTTAACTCAATTAGTTCACTCACAAGTCAACCCGCACTCAACTCAGTCGTAGCAGCTCTTGAAAACACGCCACGTCAAACGGGAATCAGCCTTTCAAACTGTGACAAAATCAGCAACTACTACAAAGACGTTCGCTCATACTACTCACAATTTGAGAGCGATTTGAAAAGTGGTACAACAGAAATTTATCGCTACGAAATTCCTGGTGGACAATATTCCAACCTCAAGCCACAAGTAGAATCGTTCGGACTTGGAGAAAAATTCGACGAAGTAAAATTAATGTACAAAAAAGTCAACGACATGCTTGGTGACATCATCAAAGTTACACCATCATCCAAAATGGTCGGAGACATGGCTATATTCATGGTGGCAAATGGACTCACTCCTGAAAACATCTACGAAAAAGGCAAAAACCTCGACTACCCAGACTCAGTAATATCATTTTTCAAAGGAATGATGGGACAACCTGAAGGTGGATTCAATGAAAAATTACAAAAAATCGTACTAAAAGATGAAAAGCCAATCACACAAAGAGCGGGACTTTACATCGACCCATTTGATTTCGAAAAAGACAAGAAAGATTTATCCGACAAATACAAAATGGAATTCGACGAAAAAGACATCGTATCACACGCACTTTATCCAAAAGTATTTGAAGATTACCTAGACTACCGAAAAACAAAAGGCAACTTCACTTACATGGACACTCCGACATTCTTCGAAGGAATAAACGAAAAAGAAACAGTCGAAGTCCCAATAGAAGAAGGCAAAATCCTCATCATCAAACTTATCGAAAAAGGAAGATTGGAAAAAGACGGCTATCGAAACTTCACTTATGAAGTCAACGGAAACAGACGTGAAGTCAGAGTGTTCGATGAATCTGCAAAAATCACAGAACGTGAAGAAGACAACCTATCAGTAGCAGATCCTAACAACGACAAAGAAATCGGTGCATCAATTCCAGGAAGAGTCGTAAAAGTATTAGTCAAAGAAAACGACAAAGTATCAGTCAATGGCCCATTGGTAGTAGTTGAAGCCATGAAAATGGAAACAAACATACTATCCAAATCAGAAGGAATTGTAAAATCAATCCTAATCAAAGAAAATGACACCATCGACACAGACCAACTTCTTATAGTTTTGGAATAAAAAAATGGATTGTAGAGTCAAATCTACAATCCATTTTTATTTTTTGAAATAGTAAATGCTTTCTTTCAATGGTTTATATTTTAATGTAGCAACTTCCTCGTCACTAATATACTTGTACACATCATCATATTCTTTCTTACTAATGTTCAACGACATGTTGTCTTTTTTCAAGTTATATCCATATTCAAACCTATAATTTTCCAAATCTTTTAACACAACCCAATAAACATAATCGTCCGTTTTTGTGGATCTGAAAGCCCTCACACTTTTGATATCACTTCTTGGGATTTTCTGCATATCCATGTACTTATACATCCTGTCAAAACCAATGTGTCTGTGTACAGGATATTTTATAATTAAATTGATACAAAATATAATTAGACCTGCCCATAAAACTAGTTTCAATATTTTTTTAAATTTTGTTGATTTTGTATGATTGTTTTTCACTCTTCACCTCAATTTTTCATAGTATAATAATATCACAGAAAAAGAGGTTTTGTAACCTACCTTTCCTAATAAATAAACAAGCCATAACTAAACGTTATGGCTTTGACTTATTTCTTATCAAAAAATTTTTGTAATTCTTCTGGTGAAGTCCCCACTTTGTCGTCGATGTTCATTCTGTCGGTGATTTTTCCGTCTTTAACTCGAAACACTGCTGGGACTGTTTTGAGGTCGTTGTCGGTTCTGAATTTCTTCAAATCTTCTGGAGATTTTTTGATTCCAGCGACGCTATCTATGTAGTAGATTTCATATTTCGATACAAATGGTTTTAATACTTTTGAAAACTTTTGACAATCTGGGCATGTTTTTCTTCCAAGATACACCGTGATTTCTTTTCCGGCGCTCACTTCATCAAGTTCTGCTACTTTGATTTCCTTGACACCTTTGATGTTTTGTTCGTACTCTTCGATTTTCTTTTGTTTGTCTTCTTCTGTGGTTACGTTTTTGGATTCAACTCCTGTGGCTTTTTTGGTAGGCTTTTCTTGTTTTTGGTTGCAACTTGCAAATAATACCAACATAAGAATTAAGCAAACGATTAATTTGAATTTGTTTTTCATATGTTCCCTCCTGTTTTCTTCATTTTATAATATTTAATGATAATAATCAATCTGTACGATTGTAGACAAAAACCACCAACAATTGTTGGTGGCCGTTGTTTTAGTAATTCAATTTTGTTTATTTTTTGTTTTGTTTTAAGATATTTCTGATGGTTATTATTGCACTTACTGCCATTAATACCAACTGTAATATCCACCCGTATAAGCAGAATTTCACAAGCATTGTGTCATTTGCACCTATTCCATCGTGTAGCAAAGTTATTGTAAAGTTCATGTTCAGCATTGCAAATGATATTGCTATTTGAAATACACTTGTTACGATTCCTAACAAATGATCGTCTTTGCGTTTTAATGATAAGTAAATACCGAAAACGCTGACCATTAGAAATACCGCTGTGACTACAGCATAATTTCTCGTAATTTCGTAAATCTCTTGTTCTGACATGATATATGTTCCTTTCTTATTTGATAGTTACATTATATCATTATTATTCTTATTATTTTACAAACTAAACATATTTTCGTAGTTGTTCATTTGAACCATTGCTAATCTGTAGATTGTTTCATTAACTGGTGCTTCAAGTCCAAGTTTTTTCGCTCGTCTTACGATTGCTCCATTCAAGAATTCTGCTTCAGTTTTTCTGTGTTTTTGTGTATCTTGTGCTGCAGATGGCAATATGTCTCCGTATTCTTCGAACGCATCTGTGACGTATTTTCTGAAAAGTTTGTCGCCGTCGAAATTGTAGCCCAATTTGTCAGTAACGGCTATGAATTCGTCTGAGATAGCTTTTAAAATTGCTACGGAATTTTCGTCAGTTCTAGTGTATTTTGTGGACAAATGCATTACTGCGCAAGGTAGGTTGTAGATTGCGTTGATGTATAATTTTCTCCACATAATTCTGTCTACATCTGGATTTAATTCTGTTTTGATGTCGTTCATGCTGAATGCTTTTTCGATTTCGTGGAACAATTTATCGTCGTGGTTTTCATTGATAGCGCCAAATATTACGTTGATTTTATCGCTATCATATCCTGCGCTGATAACTCCAGGCGCTTCGATAGATGCAGATATGAACATAATTCCTTGTGCGATGTTTTCTTCTTTGATGTATTTTTTCAAAATGTCGACGTTGCCGATACCATTTTGAAGTGTCATCACGACTGTTTTGTCGCCTACGATGTTCATATTTTCCGTCAAAATCTTTTCTGTGTCGTATCCTTTTACAAGGATTACAACGACATCTTGAACTTCCAAATCTTGTGAAGATGTACTTGCAGATGTTACTTTTACTGTGCTTTCGCCGCCAGTTCTGTCGATAATTCTGATTCCATCTTTTCTGATTTTTTCCATGTGAGCTTCATATGGATCTACTAAATTGACTTCGTTACCAGGAGATTCGATTGCTTTTGCAAGCATACAACCCATTGCTCCTGCCCCTAAAATTGTAATTTTCAATTTATCTCTCCCTTTCAAATTAATTCTCTTGGATATATTTTAACACAGCTTGGTTAAGTTTTGGGATCATTTGTTTTTTTCTTGAAAGAAGACCCTTAGCCAAGAATGAATTGTTGTCGATTTTAGTATCGAACGCTCCTGCTAATTGTTCTTGGAACATTCCAGAAACCAAAACTTCGCTTTCTTCTCTGAAGATGTCTGTAAGAATTAGTACAAATGTAGCTTCTTTCTTGTCGTTTCTAATTTTGTTCATTTCTTCAAGTAAACTGTCTTTGATTTTGCCAAGATTATCCAAATCCATTGAGAAGATTTGTGCGACTCTACAAGTGTATGATTCGATGTTGAATGTCTTAACATCAGTGTTTAACAAATCTGCTGGTGATTTTCCTTCTAATGATGTTCCTGCTTTGAACATTTCCATCGCAAATTCTTCTGGGTTGATGTTGGCGATTTTTGCCATTCTTTCCAAAATCATTCTATCTGTTTCAGTTGCAGTCGGTGATCTGAACAATAATGTGTCGGAAATTATTGCTGAACACAACAATCCCGCAGTTTGTCTTGTAGGAACAATTCCTTTTTCCAAGAACATTTTGGAAAGAATTGTACAAGTTGATCCAACAGGTTCATTTCTGAAATAAACTGGGTTTTGTGTAGCGACGTTTGCAACTCTGTGGTGGTCGATGATTTCTGTGATGTCGCAGCATTCCATATCATCAACTGATTGGTTTCTTTCGTTGTGATCCACCAAGATTAGTTTTTTCTTTTCTTCATTGATAACGTGATATCTGGAAATATTTCCCACAACTTTGTTTTGATTGTCAACTACTGGATATGATCTGTATCTTGTCTTGGACATTGTGTTTTTCACATCTTCAACAGTGTCTGTCAATGAGAAATTAACGACATCGTCTCTTGTCATGACGTAATTTACAGGCACAGATTGTGGAAGAAGACGTGCTGCCATGTATGTTTGAAATTCCGTAGAAATTACTATTATGTCTTTTTGTTTTGCTTTTTCTATCAATTCATCTGATAATTTATTGCCACCAGTAAGTATAATCATGGACACATTCTTATCTATCGCATCTACTTGTGAGTCTTCTCTGTTACCTAAAATCACGATGTCATCTTCTTCCAAATACTTCGCCATTTGTTTCGGATCCATCGCTCCTACTACCATTTTTCCGGACAATGCCCTATCTTCTGCTGGAATATTCAAAACATTCGCTCTCAAAACATCGATTATGTTTTCCACTGGAGTTTCTGAGTGGCGAAGGATTTGATCATCCCACACTTCCATGTAACATTTTGTAATATCAGAAATTGACACAACTCCGAGAAGTCTTTCTTCGATGTCGATTACTGGCAAACTAGCGACGTTTTTTTCTTGCATAATATTAGTCGCTTTGTAAAGGCTCGCGTTTTGGGACACGCATGTTGCCACATCGAAGTTCAAATCTTTGACTTGTGGCTTCATCGAATCCATGAACGTAGGCGCATCCACCCCAAAATAATCCAACACGAATTGAGTTTCCCTGTTGACATCGCCAAGTCTTATAGCTTCGACGTTTTCTTCTCCAGTTCTCTTCTTCAATTCTTGATAAGATAACGCCGCGCAGATAGAATCTGTATCAGGGTTCTTGTGCCCAGTTATATATATTTTATCCATATTTTCTCCTTCATAAAAATCAACCAAACATTATTTTTCTGCCGATTGATTATTTAATTTTATTTTCCTAACCTTTATGATTATATACCAATCTTTTGATAATTTAAACACTTATTGTAAAAAATTTTATATTTGCGATATAATAACTTAAAGGAGTGACATTAATGGACAAACTTTTAATCGTAGTAGATTTTCAAAATGATTTCGTAGACGGTGCTTTGGGATTTGACGGAGCAGATAAACTCGAAGATAGAATCTGTGACAGAATCAAAAAAGCAAGAGAAGACAATGAACAAATCATATTCACATTCGATACTCACGAAGAAAATTATTTGAACACACAAGAAGGCAAATTTCTCCCAGTAGAACACTGCATCAAAGGAAGTAACGGACACAAATTGTACGGAAAAGTTGCTGAATTAGTAGAAAAAGACGACATATTAATCGAAAAACCAACATTTGGTAGCATCGAACTTTGTGATTACTTAAGAGAACACCAATTCTCAGAAATAGAATTGTGTGGACTTGTATCCAACATCTGTATACTTTCCAACGCAATATTGGCGAAAACATTCAACCCAGAAGCAACTGTAATAGTCGACGAGAACTTGACTGATAGCTTCGATGAAAAACTAAACAAAGAAACATTCGACATACTCAAAGGAGTACAAGTCGTAGTAAAGTAGCGAGCTAAAAAACATATATTTTTATCAAAATTTTTCACAAAGGAAATAATTATGCACGACATTTACATTATTTTAGGATTATTTTTAGCTTTTTGTGTAATTCTTAAGCTCTTGCTACCACGTCTAAAGGGAGCTATGGGTGAATCAGCTGTAAAAATCAAACTAAATAGTCTTGATAAAGAAAAATACAGAATTATAAACAACCTTGTTTTAGAAAACAAACAAGGTAATACAAAAACTACACAAATTGATCACCTAGTAGTTTCAAGATATGGTATATTTTCAGTCGAAACCAAAAATTATAAAGGTTGGATTTATGGATCAGAACACGGAAAAAAATGGACGCAAAATATTTATGGAAATAAAACAAACTTCATGAATCCTATTTTGCAAAACTACGCCCACATTAAAGCAGTTGAATCAATTATACAAGATTCTTATCCTAACATGAGATATTTTTCAATAGTAGCTTTTTCGCCAGAAGCTGAAATCAAATTTGAAGTGAAAAATTCTGTAGTTTGCAAAATATCACAAGTAGCTAAAAATATTGAAGAACTTTCATCAACGGAAATAATAAACGAAACAGATGTTGATAATATATTGAAGTTAATCGAAGAAAACAAACTAAATATTAGTAATAGAGAGCATGTCAAAAATTTAAAAGAAGTAAAAAAATAACATTCGACATACTCAAAGGAGTACAAGTCGTAGTAAAGTAAAATAGCAGCCATGAGCTGCTATTTTTGTTTTCTATTTTATATTGTCATCTGAATAACCGATTGATATATTTTCATTGAGGACGTATTCTTTGGCGCCCTTGTAGTCTTGGTTTTTATTGAATTCCAATAGCTTATCTTCGTGTTGTTTGGTTACGTCTTTGCCATCTTGAGTCAATACCAAATGTTTTTCGTCCTTGGCAAACTTTTCTAATGTAGCTTTAATTAAGGTATCGTCTTCTTTTTCGGGATTTTCCTTAACGTATCTTTCAATTATTCTATGAGTGTCTGCATCGTCAGCCTTTGTCATGTTAGTTAGAAAATACGCATTGCACACAAGTGATATTGCAAAAAGTATTGCCACAATTGTAAATTTTTTATCATTTTTCATGATACTCCTCCTTTTGTGAAAACCTTTCTATTAATCCTACTCAACATTTATGTTGGTAACTTAATTATATCTTTTTTTTGAAAAATCAACAATAAAACCAAGCTTTGACATTTTGTAACTATCAATCATAATCGAATGAACATCGTTATCATACACATCTTCATTTACAATTTATTGTATTCTTTTGTTAAGTTATCTCTCAACATTTCAATATTTTCCAAATATTCATACGTTGAATCGTACACTTGGTTAATTTCTTTTCTAATTCTCCAATCTGTAAATGGGTTGTCGAACACAATGTCTAGCATAAAATCTTTCATTGAATACAAATCTCCAAAATCTTTCAATTCCACGTGAATGTCAGACAATTCTTTTTGCAATCTTAGTGAAAGATTTTCGATTAAGTGAAGTTTGCTTTGAGCTTTTTCCATTTTGCTTCTTTTGAAAAAACCAATCATACCATCGCCAAATATAAAATCTGCCATAGCCCAGTTTTTCGCAGATTTCAAATCGTTAAGTACATCTTCAAGTTTTATTACCAAATCATCGCACACATCAATTGCTTCTTTTATTTCTTGTTTTTGCATAGTCTACTCTCCTTCTTATACAATATTTACCACAAATATCGTCAATTTATTCACTATTTGACATTTTGTAACAATTCAAAAAATCCACCAGATTTTACAATCTAGTGGACTATTTTATACCATTAATTTTTTATCTCCATTGTACACTTCATCTATTATCGCAGATCCTATGCACACTTCGCCGTCGTAGAACACTGCTGCTTGTCCTGGTGTTACAGCTTTCGTGTCGTCATAAGTGACCTCCACATGCGTATCGTCGATGAATTTGACGTGCGCTTTGATGTCTTTTTGTCTGTATCTGAATTTCGCTGTACAATCGAACTCGTTTCTGTCCAAATGATTAAGCGATGTTTCAAATTGACTGGCGTATAATTTGTTGGAGTACAATAGTGGATTGTCTTCTCCTTGGCATACGATTAGTTCATTTTTCTCCAAATTTTTCCCGCACACAAACCACGCTGCTCCGTCTCCGCCAATTCCAAGCCCTCTTCGTTGACCGATTGTGTGATACATCAGCCCATTGTGTTTGCCCATTATATTTCCATCGACATCTACGATGTTTCCTTGTTTTGCTGGTAAATAATGTGACAAAAATTCATTGAAGTTTCTCTCTCCGATGAAACAAATTCCCGTAGAATCTTTCTTGTCAGCCGTAGCCAAATTGTATTTCTTCGCTATTTCACGCACTTCTTTTTTTTGAAGTTCTCCAACTGGAAACATTACGTTTTTGATTTGGTCTTGTGTCAGTTGGCTTAAAAAATACGTCTGATCCTTGTTATTATCAAGCCCACGAAGTAGCTTCACTCCGTCATCTCCTCGTTCGATTCTAGCATAGTGACCTGTCGCCACATAATCCGCGCCTAATTTCATCGCAAAATCCAAGAACGCTTTGAATTTGATTTCCTTGTTGCACATTATGTCGGGATTGGGAGTTCTGCCCTTTTTGTATTCGTCCAAGAAATAAGTGAACACTCTGTCGTAGTATTCCTTCTCAAAATTAATCGAATAATAATCTATGCCGATTTCATTCGCAACAGCCACCGCGTCCTTGTAATCTTCTTCTGCCGTGCAGACGCCATCATCATCTGTCTCGTCCCAATTTTTCATGAAAATTCCCACGACATCATATCCTTGTTGTTTCAACAAAAGTGCCGCCACTGACGAATCCACGCCCCCACTTATTCCTACTACTACTTTTATTTTCGAATTATCCATTGTATTTTCCTTTTTCGTACAAATCATTTAACACATTTACTGCTTTCAATATTTCTTCTTCTGTATTTTTAAACCCAAAGCTAAACCTCACCGAATGTTCTGCCCTTTGTCCGTCGTACATATTTTCAATCACATGTGAATTCGTGATGCTACCTGCAGAACAAGCAGACCCTGCTGACACGCACACCCCGTGCATATCCAAATAAGTCAACAAGAAATCATTCTTCTCAAAAGGAATGTACAAGTTCAAAATATGAGATGAGCAATTTCTCACATTACCATTAATTTCGTAATCAAAATGGATATTTTCAATGAAAATCTTCTTCAAATTTGCAATATACTCACGTTCTTCGACAGATTTTAAAAGAGATTTCTCCAAAGTAAACGCCCCCATCACAAAAGAAGTGCCACCTCTTCTGTAATTTTCTTGCTCACCTGCATAAATCAGATTATCCAAATCCTTCCTTATATACAACACCCCAAATCCGTTGAGTCCTCCTAGTTTGTGTCCCGAAAACGACAACGAATCGCAGTGCAAATCCTCAACATCGACATCCACATGACCCACCGATTGAGTCGCATCGATATGATACCAAATCTCCGTATCCTTCAAATATTCGCCAAGTTTTTTCACAGGTTGAATAACTCCCGTTTCATTGTTTACATGTTGAAGAATAATTAGCTTTGTATTAGGTGTGATATTTCGAATAATTTCATCGCAATCAACCACACCGTTTTGTTGTGCATCTATCAAAATTACATTAGATTTGTTGTGATCTAGTGGATTCAAAATAGATGGATGTTCAATTTGTGATGTGATAATATCGTAATTTTCATCAGAAAAATTATTGATAATATAATTGTTGGATTCACTCGCACCGCTTGTAAACACAATCCTATCATCCGTAGTATTCAAAAACTTCGCAATCTCATGACGGGAATTCTCCAAAGTCTTCTTCGCAAGTCTTCCCATTTTGTGAATGCTATCAGCATTCGCATCAAAATCCATCATATTATTCATAATATATTCAATAAGCTCCACCCTTTTCAAAGATGTCGCCGCATAATCCAAATAAATCATAATCTAACCTCTCTTACATGCTATTATACTATAGTTTTTCAACAAAAAAATCAACATCTGATTACAATAAACAAAAAACCTCAATGCGAATTAACGCACTGAGGTTTGTCGATAATTTCAAATTTATTCTAATTGTTCGGAATAATTTAAATGTCTGAGTTCTCGTTTCTTTTTAAAATCTTTCAAGAAAACAAACATCAAAACCATGCACACAAGCATTACAATTCCAAAAATCGAAGCAAAACTTTGAACCACAGCCTCATTCGAAGAAATAACCATGCTGAAAGTGTTGTTAATCATGTGAAGAAGAATGGATGCGTAAATGCTTTCTGTGTAATAATACACTGCACAAATCACAATCCCTCCGATTAATGCATACGCTCCTTGGAACAAATTAAAATGGAACACTCCGAACACAATTCCATTCAGAATAATCGCCCATTTATAAGGAAGAAGTCGTTCGTTTTCTGTGAATAAAGTCCCACGCAACATCAACTCCTCTGAAATCGGAGCGAAAATCGTAACAGCAAGAACCGACAACATCATATTACCCTTAATCAATTCTTCAGATGCCTTGTTGTAAACTTCAAGGCTTGCCACAATTTGTGGGAAGAATTTGCCCAAATACATCATCAAAGCAACAGTAATATTGATAAGACCAATAAGACCAATTCCCACCACGAAAAGCTTCACGATTTCAGAAAAAGTAATCTTTCTTTTCTTTAAGTAATCCCTATTGTATTTCGTTTGAAAAATCTTCGTTCTAAATTTAATGATTAAAAGGAAAATAATAATCCTCAGAATTTGTCCACATAAAAGAAAAGCTGCCCCGTTTTTCACATAAAAATCTTGGAAATTACCATCAAATCCTATAAATTGGGCAACAACTCCTCCAATCACTCCAACAATAAGCTCTGGAATCACGAACAAAAGTAAAAGGATAACTCCTTGTAAAATCGCAATCAAAAGATTAGAAAATTTTAGTTTTTTTGTATTCTCCATAAAAACCTCCAGTTAATTATATATACCCAAATTTTCTTGCAATAAAAAAATCAAGCACTAGGCTTGATTTAATCGTTAAAATTATTCCCCAACTTTGTGAAACTTTCCATCTTCCAGTTCATATTCCATAAAATCTTTGTTTTTCAAATTATCAGTCAAATACTTGTCGTGACTGACAACTACAATAGTTTTTGATTTTCTTTTCAAAACTTCGATATATTCTATCAGCTTGTCCTTCATTCTCAGATTAAGCGTGTTCGAAGGCTCATCCATCAAAATAACTGAAGGCTCATTCACCAAAGCTCTTGCAATGGTCACTTTTTGTCTTTCTCCTCCTGATAGATACTTTACTTTTTTGTTCAAAATCTCCGTTATTTCAAATTCTTCGCTAATCTCTTGAATTCTTTTTTTCCTGTCAGCTCTTTTGTATTTCGATGAATAGATTAATGGTATGAGAATATTATCGTAGGTAGTTTCTGATTCTATCAAATTGTATTCCTGAAAAATAAACCCAAACACTTCATTCCTATATTTAGACATATCTTTTTCGGTAAAATCCCCAACTGATTTGGAATCCAAAATATAATCTCCTGAATATTTCCTATCCAACAAACCCACAATCTTCAAAAAAGTAGTCTTACCTGCTCCGTTTTCTCCTGAGATAATGATATTGTCCCCATCGTTTATATTCATTTCAGCATTATCCAATACAAGAAGTTCTTCGCCATTTGTGTTGAATTTTTTGGTCAAATTTTTTATTTCTATCATAATCAATCACCTATCAAATCAATCAGATCGCTTCTTTTTAAAATCAAATACATAACTATTTCTAATATCAATATACATAAAATCATGTAAATAAACGCCACTACCGAAAAAGTATTAATTGCAAATCCATTTAATACGAAAAGCAAACAGAATGCTGCAACATTTACTAAAACTACGAAAACGGAGTTTCGTGCCATAATATCTTTCATTCTAGCTCCTGATAAAATGTGGATTTTATATTCTTTTTGTAGGCTTTTTAGCATATATTTGAAGAAAATCACAAAACTCAATATAGTTATACCCATCGTAATCAGACAATACGGAACAATGTATTTGAAGATGTATGTATTTTCATCGTCGTCGTATTTTTTATTTGTGTTATTGATGACCATTAGCTTGTTCCCATAGAAAATCTTCTCAAATTCTCTATCAATGCCTTTATTTATCTCATCTTCTGAAAACTTTGCATTCTCAATTAAATCAAGTATATCTGAATCACGAAACTTGTAGCCACTAACATTTTTATATTTATCAGATTTTATTTCCAATAATACTCTTTTGTCATAATCAATATAGCTTTTGATTTCTTGATTCATCATATCATAGTCCATCGCATCATGAGTAACCACTTCAAATTCCGCCTCATTCTTCAAGTCAGTCACATTTTTATTACAAACTAACCAAAAAACTCTGCTATTAGTGTTTTTGTTGAATTTTCCATACAACACAATTATATCTGTATCGCAATTTCTACAAAGTGATGAATTCGTGGTATAAGTGCGCCCGTTTTTCGAAAATATATCGTCCAGTTTTTTTCCATAAGTATTCGAATAATCGTATCCCTTATCATCAGTTGTCTGTAACACAACAGTGCTATATGAAGGCTGTTCACTTAATTGAAATTTTACGAACGTATTTCTCAAATAAGCATCTGTTGCAGATTCCACAATTGTTCCCAATGAGAAAATTAAAAGAATCATCAAACAAGACACAACTTTATTTCTGAAAACATCCATTAGTCCTAGTTTAATATTATCTCTTATCATACAAGACCTCTTTTTCAAACTCATTGTAGCTGAGTTTAGCTCTTAAAGCACTCAAAATCACAGTCAATATTATTAGAATAATCTGCAATTGCAATATAAGAAAAATCGTGATTTTGTTTTCATTAATAATTGCAAGATATCCATACGTCAATGCTGTTGATATCGCACATGTTATAAAACTATATCCCAGTGCTTTTTCAATGAACATCTTCATGATGTCTTTTAGTTTTGCACCAAAATTTGCGCTTACAATTACGAATTTCTTGTATTTGTTCAAAAACATCCACAATGAAATTGCATACATTGCCACAGCCATGACCGTGCTATTAGTAATAAACTGAGCATACACCTTGTATTCTGGATATGATTTTATTAAATCCCTTAGAGTAAGCTTGTCGTACATTTTGATTTCTTTTCTCTTGTATCCGATTTTTTCAAGAGAATCTGTAATCGATTTCAAAGACTTATCATCACTAGAGTCCATGTAAAGTGTTGAAATGTTTTCTGGTTTGATTGTGAATAGATTTCTCACTACATCGACTTTTCCATCATTAGCAATGTCAGATTGAACATCAAACATATTAATTATCTCAGTATGATACTTATCTTCTACTTCTTTTTTATCGTAATCCGATATTTTCCCTTCTACAAAATCAATCACTGGATATATCAAAATAGACACATTTTTCTTGTTTTTGTAATCTTCTTTTGAAAAATACCTAGAGGTAGTGGGATCAATTATTTTTGTAGAACCCATATAGTATTTCATCACTGGGTCATATATTGCAACATCCTTAGAGTTTTTTATTTCAGCTACAACTGATATGTTTTCATTCATATTAAGAAAGTCAAGGCTATGATTATTATTGTTTGATTCAAAAGCTATAAATTTGTCACTCATAAAATAAGGAGAAGGTTTTCTGTTGTTCCCATATAAATAATTAAATCCAAATATCAGTATCGAACTAGTCAGAAATATCAATAGGACTATTATTTTATTGTCTTTAAGTCTCATAAACCCCTCCTTTGATTTTGCACATCGTTTTCTTAACCCAATTATATATCTTGTTATTGTATTTGTAAATCATTTGATATATTATTTTAAAATTTTGGGTAATAATCTATTAACAGAAAAATAAATTGAGGAGATTATTATGAAACAAAAATACGAATACAAATACGTTGAAGTGAGAACTTGTGGATTAGCATCAGATGATTATAAAAAAATCATAGATGATTATGCCAAGGAAGGTTTTAGATTTGTGACTACTATCAATAAAACTAAAATCGCTATTGGATACAATCCTAAAATTGATTTGGTGTTTGAAAGAGAATGTGAGCAATAAAAAAATCAAGCACAAGGCTTGATTGTTTTAAGCTTTTGATATGGCTTGATTTGCCATTTTTATTTCTGGATTTGGTAGTTCCACTTCAAATTGTCCTATCAAAAATGATGATATTACAGTTGTCAAAAGTGAGAACATAATTCTGTCGACTGGAATATACATAAGTGACAATGCCAACACTGTTATATCCGAGAACAAATACGCTAATGATATTTTGAGTCCCGATTTTGTGGAAATCGTCATTGCTAATGCGTCGTCTCCACCTGCTGCTCCACCTTCACTTACTACAAGTCCGCATCCTAATCCGATGCAGATTCCTCCGACAATACTTGCTAACAATGGCACTTCGTACATACTTGGTAACACCGGTCCAATGATATTGAAGAATTTCGCAAACACTGCAAATGACATTGTGGCTACGAAAGCTTTCTTCACAAAATCAAATCCCATTATTGAAAATCCAAGAACGTAGCAGCTTACATCCAATATTACCGAAGTTATTGATTGATCAAATCCGAAGACTTTGTTCAAAAACAACATCATTCCAAGCACTCCGCCCTCTGTTACTCCTGATTGTTTATGTACGTTCACTACTGCGAACGCCATTATTGCGCATCCTAAAATTATTTTTATTAATCCTTTTTTAGTTAATCCGAAAAATTTTAGCATTCTACTAAGCATTTTATCTTCCCCCGTTTAGAAATTTAGGAAGTTAAAATTGACCACGAAAAAAAGACTGCGGTTCAAGTTTAACTTGCCTTTGCAATCTCTGGTTTTGATGCTTTTTTGTTTGCTGATTTTTTCTTGTAAAAACTCTGAACCTTATTGTTCTTTTTAGCCTATAAGAGTATCACATCAGATCCTTTCCAGGCTCTTTATCGAGCAATAGTCATCAGATAAAAACTACCAAATAATTATATTTGGTACCCATAGATAATTAATTACATAGATATTGTATACCACTTTTTAATAATTGTCAATATCTTTAGTAAAAAATGAGCTAATTTTCTTGAAAAATTTTCTAATTTTTGTGATGTTTGCAATTTCTCTTTAATATTTAAATCTTAAAGCGAGAATGATTTTTTTAATAAGTTATTATAACTCTTCTTTTATCATTGCTTTTAACTCTTTATATTTCTCTATTTTACTATTATCATTTTCCAACCCTATGGCTTCATCTATAAATTTTAATGCAATGAGTTCCCCATTAATCGGATGTAAAAAAAGTCCTACATAGTACGCAATAATGTAGTTAATATGTGCTAGCGATGAATTATCCGTTATGTTTTTGTCTTTCAAAAAATATAGCTGTGCCAATAACTTAAAATATATATTCGATGTATCTATTCCCACATGATTAAGATAATTCTCCCCTTCTAACACAAACTCTTCATTCAAGTTATTCACTACATCATTAGTTTCAAAAAATATATCATTTTCAAATGAAAAATAATCTTCTAGCTTAATTTTCATTTCACCCACGCATTCGAAATAGAAATAACACCATCTTTTAGCTTTTGAAATGTTACCTCTACAACCTTTCCTTTATAATTTAATGTTCTTTTATAGGCACTTCCATATCTTGATTCTCTTCCATCGATTAGTACTTTTTTTATAATTTTTTTGATTTTATCCCATCTATCTGGGTCTTTTGGACCACCAGGAACCAAACTACTCCAATTGTGCTTTGATAAAAAACCCCAAAAGTCGCAAAACTTTTGAGGTTTGAATTCTTGTTTTTAATAAGTTTCTTTGAAGATTTCGAAGAATCCTTGTGGGTGATCACATGCTGGACATTTCTTAGGTGCTGTTTTACCTTCGTGAATGTAACCACAGTTGTTGCATTTCCATAAGTATACTTCTTCTCTTTCAAATACTTTTTCTTTTTCGATGTTTTCTAATAATTTTCTGTATCTTTTTTCGTGAGCTTCTTCAACTTCTCCGATTTCAGTGAATACGCGTGCGATTTCCTTGAA
>QWCP01000155.1_pt1 | contig 33877 bp, 26 predicted proteins | sample 1972561 | NCBI WGS metagenome assembly QWCP01 (sample SAMN09866705, study PRJNA288562) | Human vaginal metagenome isolate pre4_vaginal, whole genome shotgun... | isolation source: vagina | host: Homo sapiens | place: USA: California
TCGGAAAGTATAAAGATTATACCTAGTTTAGGTAAGGCTACCATAATTGAAGATTTCCACTTCAAACACTTCAGGTGGAAGGAGTGTGAAGATGGATAGAGAGATTACGGTACAAAAACTTACTGCTTATATTGCAGGTATTTCCGCGCACCCTGGATATGTAGAAGCATTTGATGAAGAGCTTCACTACAGCGGCAATCGTGTGCCACTTACCGCAGATGAAGAGCTGTGGGATAAGGCTGTAGAAATTGGTCAGTTCATTATCTGGCTACACACCTTTGGCGACCGTGGGCACGCACCGAATAACGCACAAACTTTGTTTGATGTTGAAAGCACACTGCCGTTGCCAACCTATGACACTGCCGTTGGTGTTGGAATGCCGGAGGACGTTACCTACGACGAGACAACCCAAACTATTCATCTAGGCAAAGGCACCTGGTCGAATGTGTCACCAGCCGTGTGGAGCTACACAGTGGGTGGAAACTCCACCATTAAATCCTGGGTGGACTACCGCCGTAAAAAACCTAAAGGCAGAAAGTCCTCACCACTCGATGACATCATCACCACTAGCTGGCCAACCCAATGGTCGAGACAGTTTCACGAACTGCTAGTTACACTGACTCACCTTGTGCAGCTCGAAGCTGAACAGAAGGAACTCTTGAAGCAAATTATTGCTGGCGAACAACTAACTAAAGACGAGTTAGCCTCTCTTGGGGTGCAGTGGCCAACAGAAAATAAAGACCGGAAACCACACTTTCCAGGCGAGCTATTCTAATTCTTTCAGGCTCAACGGGATCAAAAGCAATTAGATGATTCTAGCTCTGCTTGGGGGAAGCGGCCTACAAACTATTCTGCGGAGCTTCGTGAAAGTAACAAGGGCTTGCCCACTCCAGTGAGCATTGACACCAGGACGAAATTACTGGGCCTTCCTTTATGTGGTTTGTCTTTAAAGGCTCTTCGGTTATCTGCAGTCCTGGAAGCTGTTGTGCTTGGAGTAGTCCAGATATGTTTCGATGGCAACCAAATCTTTGATTTGGGCGGCAGCCCAACGAGCCGTCAGGCGAGGCGGGAGCATAAACAGTAACCCATAATGTGACGGTTCTGTTGGTTGATGCCGCTGAGGGATATAGATCTACAGGGATATAGATATAAGCGACCTGGGAAAATAGATAAACGTGCAGGTAAAACCCTGTGGATAAGTGCCTCTATGTGTCAACTTATGCGCAGGCGTGTGTCAACTTATGCGCAGGCGTGTGTCAACTTATGCGCAGGCGTGTGTCAACTTATGCGCAGGCTCTTTTTCCGTGTGTCAACTTATGCGCAGGTTGAACTGGGAGAACTTGCCATGTGTCAATTTATGCGCAGGCGTGTGTCAACTTATGCGCTGGAGTCTCATGCGGGCTTCCGTATGGGTAAATATACTCAGCCTGAACTGGGAAAATGGTCCGTGAGGGTAAATATGCGCAAGCAGGTCTTAGCTAAAAAGAAAGCACCCCAGGAGGGGTGCTAGCCTTCTGTGTTCGGTTTAGTCGAGTTCGGGGCGGGGCGGCTTCTGCTGAACTGATGGGGCAGTCTTCGTGATAGTCACCCCGTCTGTATTTGCTTCAATTCCCGAGTTCGGCCATACCTTTGAAACTTCTTCGATTGCTTCCTTCGTGCGTCGTCTGAAGTCTCGCATCTGAGCCGTAGAGGTTATCTCTGAGGTTGCGAAGTTGGCGGCGATCATGTCCCAGGTGAAGGTGTAGACCTCGCGGTTGTTTTTGTGGAGCCAGTATTGCTTGACGGTGAGCCAGATGTAGAGGTCCATTGCTCGGGGCTTGCTCAGCTCGCGCAGGACGTTGAGATCGATGGGGATGGGGGCTTCTGCAATGTGGCGGAAGAACTGTGGGGTGAGTACTAGCTCTGACTCCATGAAGCTGCCTTGGTTGGGGTCGCGTGGATCGAACCAGAGGTTCCAGTCTTCGAGAATCTGGGTGTTACGGCCTCGCGCGTGAACTCCATTGTCGCTTTGGGCGGTTATTGAAGAGCTGGCTAGGCGTAGAAGCTGTTCGCGGACTCTAGAGAGACTTCCGTTCGCGCCCCCGGTTCCGCGTCCGGTGACGCCGATTGCCTGAAGGAAATGACTCATGGAGTGCCCTAGTGGAATGCGGCGTGCTTCCTCGTTGTCGATTTTTCCTTCTTTGAGGCGACCGGCATTAGCTACAGCACGGGTGATGATGTAGGCCATGATGAGGCGCGGGTACTTACCGAAGGGAAGCCCGTTGGGTGAGTAGACGCTAATGGTGCCCTCGGCGGTGGTTATTTTTCGTTCGTTGCTGTCAGGGTTGCGGTAGGGGAATAGCGCCTGGACGAAGAGTTTGGAGGTGTAGCCGACGTCTTGGGCTTGGAGGGCTTCTAATGCGGCGTCCTGCTCGCGTTGTTCTGCGGCCTGCTTTGCTTTTTCCAGCTTGGCGCGGAGTTCGTCTCGGGCTCGGGGCTGCATGTTGTCGTGTTCTCCTTTCGGATTATCGACACCGTCCGTGTTGTGCTTTGCCCGCTGTCCGTGTGGAAGTGGTAAGGTCTTACCTGACACGGTGGTGTCGATTTTTGGTTTGGATCCCCCGCTAGAGCGCCAACTCTATGACGCGGGGGCTTCCTCGTTTTGAGGAACGTGCGCGCCCTGGACTCGAACCGAGGGGGTGTGCCGCTCGCGCCGCGCACCCTGCAAGTGCCGGGTACGTCTTTTTGTTTTCTCTGCTTATTGAATCACACTGATGTGATTATTTGCCGGATTTCCGCCGGAGAGTATGCGCATGTTGCGCGGTTTGCGTTCATTGTACATGTTGCGCGGTGGTGTGTGCTACAGCTCATTCCCGTTATCGTTCTCCTGCTCATCGTCTAGGTTGATTTCTTCGTCAAGGGTCTGAGGTGAGTACTCTTCATTGTCATTGCTGGCACCGCATCCGAGTCCGAGTCCGTCGAGGAATCCCATGCTTTCCTGAGCGCTGGGATGGAGTTCAGGGGCGGCAGGTGGAGCTATAAGCGTGGTTCCTCCTGCTACGTGGGAGATCGGGCGGCTGTCTGGGTGACAGACCATTCCCGTATCACGCATGAACCCGGTGGGGTTGAGCTCTAGGGAGTAGCCGGGGCTGCGGCCTTTGCTGGCGAGTCGGCTGGCATATTCTTCACGGCGACGAACTTCTGCGTCTGAAGCGTCGAAGTCTGCCAGGCGCTGAGTGACCTTGTTGAGCTCTTTGCGCGCAGAGTCCAGCTGGTCTTGCTGGGGGAAGGACTCTGGGTCTCCAAGCTGGTCAATGTCGTCGATGGTCTGCTGATAGCTAGTGATGTCAGCACGGGTTTGTGCGACGCGGTCAGAGGCCGAGCGCACCGTGTTTTCTAGCTGGGTGAGCAGACCGCTTTGCTTGTTCTTGATTTCTTCGGGCGAAATTCCCGAGTGCGCATAGGTAGGGTCAATGACCCATTTGTCAATGGAGTCCCGTCCTACCTGCCCGAAGTCGGATTTAATCTGAACGCTGCCGTTAATTGAGTCGAATCGTGCAGCAAACGAGATTCCAGCAATATCGCCTACTGGTTGGTAGTTGATGTTGCGAGAGTCTTTGACCTCTTTAAGACGGTCAATAAGAGCGTTAGTGGCTTCCTCGCGGGTTTCTTGCCGGGAGTGGTTTATATTCCACGTGCGCTCCTTGGAATCGGTGTCTGCCCATTGCTCTGCTTGGGCTACGAGTCCCTCAGTTCGGTCTAGACGTCGCTCGGCGCGGACGAGGTCTTCTTGTGCGCGTCTGCGGGTGAGAACGTTGGATTCAGCCAAGGCAGTGTGCTCATCGGCGGCAGCTTCGAGTTTCTCTACCTGCTTAGTGAGCTCTGCTTTGCGCACGAAGTCAGGGTTTCCGGTAGCAATAGCCTTGTTTTGGGCCATGGCTTCTAGATCGTTGTCTTCGAGCGGGGCAATGGAGCGCATGGAGCGGTCAGCATTCCAGAATTGGTTGGTAAACCGGCCCTTGCGCTCGATAGTGGCCCAGGAGTGCCCGTCGTAGGTTCCGCGTCCAACGTAGGTATAGCGGGCGACTTCGTCGTTCTGGTTGCCTTGACGGAAGAAGCGTCCATCTTGCTGCTCTAGGTCGGCAGGACGCCAGGGAACGTCTACGTGGTGGATAGCAACGCCGCGAGATTGGATATTTGCGCCGGTTCCTAGCTTGGCCGTATTGGCAATAAGCACATCGACTTTGCCGTTATTGCAGTCATCGAAAAGCTGGGTGCGTTTATTATCCCAGTCGTGGATAAAACGAATTCGGTCTTTATCCATGCCGGCTTCGACAAGCTGGTCGCGGATTGCCTCATACATAGAGAAGGAGCCATCAGGCTTAGGCACTCCCTTATCGCAGAAAACAAGCTGTAGACCACCGCGATTAGGCGAGATATTGCCCTGTTGGTCGGTGTATTCGTTGTCCTTATTGTCCTGCCACTCGCGCACGACGTTTTGGACAACAGCATGAACTCGACCGACACCTTGCGCGGGCGGAAGGTTAGCCAATTCCGGCGAGAGCGTGGCGTTTTTGCCGTCGCTCATAATCTTTAGGGCATTGTCGATTTTGGGGTTGTCTGGCTGATTATCTTCGCGCCAGGAAAGATCTTGAATTAAGTCCTTGGTTTCTTGGTCGACGTCGAATTCCACGACGGTAGTCTCACCTCCTTTAATGCTGGGCAGCTTGCGCGGAATATCGTCGCGGGTGATGGTGTCAGCCATAGGCGCGCACATTTGGGCCAGCTCTGCAAGGTTTTCATAGCTGGCAATGCGGGTTTGTGGCTTGATTTTATTGCCAGCTGTAAAGCCAATTTCGCTGCGCTTCGAAGTGAAGTTCTGCGCCCAGGAGTTGACACCATGCATGCCTGCTTCGTGAAGAAGATCGGGGCGTAGGTAGTTGAGCATGGTGTAAATTTCAGCGATGGAATTGGCAATAGGCGTACCCGTGGCAAAAGTGGCAATAGGATGGTCGTTGCCTTTTTCGCCGCGTAGGTAGCGCAGCTTCACATCGAGGTCAGTAGCGCGGTCGGAGCCTTCTTCGGCAAGGTCAGCCAGCTTGGATACGCGCCGGAGGTTTTTATAGTTGTGTGCCTCGTCGACAATGATGTAGTCGCCGCGCGTTTGGTCCCAGGGGATAGTGTCGCCGCGAGAAATCTTGTCGATTTTTTGGTTCATGCTCTGCTCGAACTTGTCGCGCTTTTGCTCGATTCGGCGCGTGTTATCGCGGCGAGTTTGCTCGTCTACCTCGTTGTCTTGGATTTCCTGCAGGTCGCGCTCGAACTCGTCTAAGACGCTGTCGCGGTAGTCGCGCAGGTAATCTGCGGACATGCTCATCTCACCGAACGAGCTCATAGAGACAATGACTAGCTCCCAGTCATTGGCTGCGGCTTGGGCAAGAAGACGCTGGCGGTCTTCCTTGCGGCTGCTGCCGCTGCGGGTTTCTACCAGCATATTTGCACCGGGGAACCACTGTTTCGCCTCGATTCCTACCTGCTCTACGAGGTGGTTAGGCACCACCATCCAAGGCTGTTTAGCAACGCCTAGGCGCTTTAGCTCCATAGCGCCCATGAGCATGCTGCCGGTTTTACCGGCACCGACAACGTGGTTTAGCAGCACACCTGGTTCGTTGAGCATGCGCTCGACTGCATTGAGCTGATACGGGTAGGGCTTGTAGCGGTCGCTAATGCCTGCAATCTCACGGCGAGAACCGTCATAGCTGGGGGCAACAACGCCATTGAGCGTGCGGTTGTAGACATCGACCAGGCGCTCATAGCGCTCGGGGTCTTGGGTAACCCAGCGGGAGAAGTGCTTTTCTAGGCCTTCGACCTTGGAACCGGCAAAGGCAGAGGCCTTGCGGTGGACGACTAGAGCATTTTCTCCGTAGCCTTTATCCAGCTTGGTGTATTTGGACATGTTGAGCTGCGGCGGGCGCATATTCATGGTGTCTTCAATGAGCTTTGCTGCCGAGTAGACAGTCGCGTCAGCACCAGAGTGGGCGATACCAGCGTGGCTGAAATCCTTAAACTCTTCATCATTGAAGTTGTATTGGCCATTCGCGTTGGCCGCGCGCACACCCCATTTCAGATCGACTTCTTCTCGCGTGTGCCAATCCTTTGGCGTGCTGACAAACCACTCATCGGCGCGGTTGTGCACGGTGACTCGATTGTGCAGGCTGGCGGGAATATCCAAGGTGTCAATGATGAAATCGCGGTAGACATCATCGGGTATCCACGTCGCACCTAGACTCATCTTGATTCCGCTGGTGACCTTGTCCGGCAAGGCGTCTTCTAGGCTTGCGACATTGGGCAGAAAGCGCGGATCGTTTTGTGCGACCTGGCGGGCAGTTTCCAGCTTGGGGTAGATAGACCCAGAAAGATACTTGGTTGCTGGAACCCACTCGTCGGGGCGGTGCGGGTGGCGAAAAGCAACCTTATTTTCGGCCAGCTCGCGCGCAAGGGCGTCTTCGTCAGGATTTCCCAAAAGCTCGGCAAAGGTGGCAGTAGTCATCGGCAGGTTATGGTTTTGGGCGATAACTACCGCGTCCTGAGCAGAATCGGCACTGGTGGGAGTGTCTATAGAGCGCAGTGGGTTAGTGGTAAACAGCGGGCCCTTGGTGGCCTGCTGGGTATCGTCATTGAAGTCTTCGAGCGCTAGAACAGCCGTGACATACGGGTCGCGGCGCAGTGCACCAGAAAGGTGCAGCTGCTTGCGCTGCTCGCGGGTGCTGGGCTGCTTGGCTTCGTCCCATAGCCGGGCGGTGACTTCATCGGGCAGGTCACCCTCGAAGGGGCGATCATCAACGGCGTTGTGCTTTCGCCACAGGTCAACCTTTTTCTCGAAGTCGGCTGAGATACGCTCCGGCGTCTTTTCCTTGGCGGCTTGGACAGTAAAGCGGTTAAGCGGGCCGTAGGTGCTGGCGTAAGCGTCGTATTGGCTGTTAAGAACCTCGCGTAGTGCGGGAAGCTCGTCTTCTTGCCCCTCGCGGCAGGCTTCTAGGACTGCTTCGGTGGTATTGCGCAGGTCAACAATGGCTTTCCATTCCTGCTGGTATTTCTTAGCGCATTTGACGTCTTCCCATTCAGACTCGCCGCTGTTACCGATGGGATTAAGCTGCTGAAATTGCACGCTGCCGTCGTCGTTGTCGATATAGCGCAATGCGCCCAACGTGTCTTGGATTTGCTCTTGGCGGGCCTCAATGAGGCCAGAGACGTCTAGTTGTTCGGCGTGGTTAATCGTTTCTGGGCTAGCGGTAAGCCCCTGGCCGTTGGAGACAGCAGCAGAAATATCGCGGCGTAAAATGTCGCCCAGCTGGTCTGCCACATGGTCCGTGTTGTCGCTGCGTACCTCTAGGGTTGGCCCGAACTGGGAAGAGACTTCCTTCCATGTGCCGAGCACGTGGTCTGGATTATCTGCGAAGAACTTGTTTATCGAGCGGGTGGTCTCGCCCACCGTAATGGACTGTTTCCGGCAAAATTCCTCGGTGCGCGCACTAGGTTCCTGATTTTCGTCGCGGACACGAAAGACAAGAACGTCAGTGCCTACTTCGGTGCCAGCAAAATCGGCAAAAGCACCGTTTGCGCCGCCAGGCAGGCGCACGCCAGTGATGAAATCGGCTCGGTCAGTAAGTGCTTGCTGCACACTTGTGGCCCCGCGTCCAGCCGAATCGGCAGAGTGCTGAGAGGTTAGAACAGCAACATAGCCGCCTGGGGCGGTCAAGTCGATGGACTTGGAAATGAAGTAGTTGTGCGTGGACAGGCCCGCGCGGTTGTGATGCGGGTCGTAAGGCACGGTCTGGGAGAAAGGAACATTGCCGATGGTGGCAACAAAGGAGTTATCGGCAATTGAGGTATCCGCGAAGTCTTCGCGGCGAATCTGCGACTCGGGGTAGCGAGCATTAGCGATAAGCGCACTCATAGGGTCGCGCTCAATGCCGACAATGTCTGCACCTTCGGGTGCTGAGTCAATAAAGCCACCTGCTCCAACGCCAGGTTCAAGTACTTTGCCCTCGGTATATCCTGCGGTGCGAAGGCTGTCCCAGATAGTGGAAGTAAGGCTTGGGGGAGTGTAGTAGGCCGTAAGGATTGTGCGTCGAGCAGCCGTGTATTCGTCGTCGCTTAGTAGCTCGCGAAGGCGCTGGCGGGCAGGGGCGTAGCGCTCGTTGTGTTCATCGAAGACCTGGGAGAAAGCACCCCAAGAGCGGTATTGTTCCAGTGCTTGGCGCTGGCTATCGTCAAGGCTGTCTCCGTCGCGGTAGGCAATAGCTGCCTCAATCGCGGCGATATTTGTCCAAACCGGATCTAATTCAGTGTCATTGCGTGATTGATCTTCGCTTCGAAGGCGGGAAGAAGTGTCGAGTCCTTCTCGGTCGGATACTCCTTGTTCTGATGGTCGCTGACTTGCAGTAGCGCTGTCGCCACCAGCAGCCACTTCGAGCTCTTCTCTGGCCACAGGCTCGCCGCCAGCTCGTTGAGCGCGTCGTTGTCGGGCAGCAGGTTCCACTGAGTCATCCACAGATTCGGGGACGTAAGTACCTGCAGACTCGGCGGATTCATCTCGTCGTGGAGAAGATTGTCCTCGATGATCTCCTGGGTGAGCGGGTCGAGCCACTCGCTGCGGACTTCCTCGCTCGCCTGCTGGTCGGCCAGATTGAGAAGCTGGCCCCGCGTTAGCGCGTCGACTGTCTGCCTGCCCGTCTTCTGCTTCCACTGGGCGGTGAGTATCTGCAAATTGCGCGCGGAGGCCTGTTCCCACTGACTCATCATTGCCTCGTACGTCTCGGTCAGCGCTGACTCGTTCAACTCGCGGCCCGCGTCCTTGTAGGCTTGCTGAATCGTCGCCTTGTAAATCATTGGTGCTTTCTCCTAAGAGGTCGAAAAGGGAGATCTGATTGGGGTCTTCTTTCTTCTTCCTCGCCATGGCCCCGAATTCTATGGGCCCTAAAACCTAACGCGCTAGACCTTTTTCAACCAGACAGTGTTCCCCAAGGTATCTGGCAAGACATTCAGAAATGGCCTGAACGATTAGGGCATTCATCGTTGTATGCTGACAGATAGCCATATGTTGCAGCTCTTCTTTGAGCCGTTCGTCGATACGAAAAGTGACTTTGGTATCCATAAAAGCCCTCCTAGTGGGGCTGGGTGTTACCTAGATGAAAATGGGTAGAAACATCCTCGACTAAGCCAGCTTTATGGCCCGAGGTAGAAACGAGAATAGACAAATTACGCAAATGGCGCAATACGCGCAGACCGCGCAGAGCGTGCCAAGCGTGTGATTGACGCCAACCGGAGTAGATGTAATATGACCGACATGACTACAGGAGACGCAGGGAAAGATGAGGGGGAAGTGTGGCTGACCTCGGGTGAGGCTGCTGAATTGCTCCCCAATGTCTCGCGGCGTTCGGTGCAGGCATGGGCCGCATCGGGAAAAATTAAAGGCGTTGTTCGTCTGCCTAGTGGCCAATATCGAATTCCCAAGTCGTCCCTGGCGTCGCTGCTTAATGGGGTTTCCCCGCAGGAGTAGCGATTGTGCATTCTGCAACACTGACGTTGCAAGCAAAGCGCCCTGGAAAGTTGATTTCTGGGGCGCTTTTTCTATGCGCTGTGCAGGGTGTATGACGAATCAACCAAACGGCGTCAACGTTACAAGGTGCCCCAATATGGGTGGGTTTAACACGGTTTAATCTGTGAATATAAAAAACGTGTCGCAAGCGATTGACCGAAAAAATGCGCTGTGCGCTGGGGAAGTAAGCGCATGTTAAAACCTTGGAGAAAGTTAACTGCCGGAAAAAGTGCAGATTTCTTGTTGGAATAGCGCGGGGCGTGGGACACAATGGGGTGCAACGCAGAACGCGCAGAACGCGCAGACTGTGCAAAACGAGCAATGCCGCACACATTGTAGAGAGGGACCAATGGTCAATATCCGCACTGCTATTTCCACAAGCGCCGCCGCACTCGTCGCCCTGAGCACTGTCACTGGTGTAAGCGCTGCCTCAGCACAGGCCGAAGAATCCACGGGTGCCCAACCTGGTACTGATGCCGCTGCCTCCGAAGATTCTGACGCACAAGCAGTAGATGAGGTCCAGCCCGGCACAGAAGTCGGAAACGACTCCGAAGACAACAACGGAGGGGGAGAAGAATCTACCGTCAACGATGTTGCTCAGCCGGGAACTACTGCTGACAATCAGCAGCCGGGCCTTGCAAACCAGGGGGACATTCCCAAGCATCACGAAACGGACAACACCGCCGATTCCGCACCAGCACAGCCGGGAACTACCCAGACCACCAACACCGATCCGCAGGAAGCTGACAACGCTCAACCAGGCACCGTTACCGATGATCCATCGGCAGACAGTACCGCTGCCCCAGCTGGACAGTCCCAGCCTTCTGATTCTGAGGCCAATGCTTCCAATGTTGGCGCTGACACGGCAGACGAAGCAGATAGCGAAAATTCGCAGAACAACGATTATGTTTCCCAGCCCCAGCCGGTGGAATCTGACGCCGCAACACAGACGACTACTCAGTGGAGCGATGAGGTTGTCTATGATGATGAGCCTGCCTCGGGACAGCACAATCCTGCTACCGACTACGAAGAACCAGTAGAGAGCTATACCCGCCAGCCAGACTACGAGTTTGCTACATACACCTCTGACGACGCAGCAGACTCTGACCGCATTGAGAATGTAGACGAACAAGAAGAAGCGGACTCAGCACCAGGACAGGTCGATGAAGAAGGCCAGGCAGAAGATGCTCCGGTAGAAGTAGCGCAGCCAGTCCAGCAGCCGGTGGAATCTGACACCACCCATCAGTCCGCTCCTGCCCCTGCAGAGGCAGTCACTCAGGTGCCGGTCAACGACATGCAGCCTGTCGACACGAATGAGGTTGCCGGGGTATCGGTATCCCTGACCGCAGGCCAGTGGGAAATCTCGGCACAGGGCGAAGCGTATCCCTTCGAAGGGACTATCTCGGTAGATTCCGGCGCTGCTGAGACTTCATTTGCCCTGCCCTCGGATGAAATTGCAGCTGCACAGAAGTTTGGGCAAGACACCGCTAAGGCACTGCCCACTGAGCAGCAAGATGCCCTTAACCAGGCGCATGAAGCAGTCATTGAGCGGATTGAGCATCTCCCACAGCAGCACAGCGCTGAGCTGGGATCGGTGACTGCCGAAGTCAATATCGATCACGCTGAATAGACCGTACTTGTCACGTAGCCGAGAAGGGAGGAAACACTATGGATGATTGGCTCGACGCCCTCGACAACAAAGACAAGGAAAAAGAATCAGCAACCCGAAAGCCAGAGCTGCGCGCCCTGGCTGACGACGAAGCTCCCACGCAGGAGTTTGAGTCGGTAGCTGCTGCAGACTCCGCAGAGGAAGAAACCGTCACTAAGCCGGCCCCGAAGAAGGAAAAGCGCCGCCGAGAAAAAACACGCAGCATCCGAACTAAGCGCCCTAAAACGCAGGAAAACAGTGAGGCAAGCAAGCGCTCAAGCGTCTTGCCGGTTGCTCTGGGAGTAGGCGTCCTTGTCGTAGTAGCTGGCGGTGCTATGACGTTTTTGGCCCAAGGAGGATCTAACGGTTCTCAACCTGGATCAGACCCACAGCCTGTAGCGGACGACGCCCAAGTACAAGGGCCACAACCAGTAGAAACTACTGCCGATAAGGTCGCTGAGTTCGGCCAACTATGCAGCGGAAACAACGACGTTGATGTTTCTAATGAAGATTCTCCACGCTCGGCAATCGTCAAGTTTGAACAGGCGTATTTCAAGGCGGATTCCCAAGGCGTGAAGGACTCGCTGACTAAAAACAGCGAGATGCAAAACCAAGACTGGAACAAGATTCTGCCGGATGCTGCCCCAAAGGGGACGAAGTTCTGCCTGACGATGCAGCCTGCACAGGACTCCACCACCAACGTTGAACTGGAAGTCAAAAAGCCCAATGACAGCAACCCCACCTTGTATAAGCAGAAAGTCACCGCGAAAGAAGCCAACGGCACCTGGGCCGTACATTCAATCGGACGAGAGGACTAATACCAGTGCAGCTCTATAAAAACGTTTTCTCCTACGCTGCTGCCGCGTCGGTAGCTACGATGTTCAGCCTGTCAGTGCCGACTGCCACAGCTCAAGAAGAATCCACTCAAGAAAACCCCAATAGCAAGTGTGCGGATGTGCAACTGGTCCTAGTCAACGGCACATTTGATACCTCTGCTCAGGAAGATTCCAACCATGACCACGGCTTCGGCGCAAAGATTGCTGGACCGGCCATGCGCGAGGCAAACAAGACCACTCCGAAAGACTTGTCTGCCGGAATTCGCCTAGAAGATAGCCAGGAAGAGTCCACCCCGACAACGAGCGCTAGCCCAACCGCGAAGACTACTACTGCCAAAGCTAAGTCCTCGTCCGATGACCTGTGGGCGAATTCAGATTCCTCTGATTCTAATTCCAACGACCTCTGGGACAATGACGCATCCGGCAACTCTAAGTCACAAAAGCCAAGCGTATCCTCTGACGATCTGTGGGCAGATGCCCCGACCAACAAGACCGACGAGTGGCAGGTGGAAAAGAAAGACGACGTAGAACGCAACGGCGTTCGCATCGCTCGCACCTACGTCACGTATCCAGCCGCTGCTGGCGGTGCTATCGTCCCAGGGCTAAAGCCTGCCGAGGCTATCCCGTATGCCGATTCAATGGAAAAGGGCGCGGAGAACACGGCAAAGGTCTTGCAGCAGGTCGCCTCCGACTGTCCGCAAAGCAAGGTATTTCTCGCAGGGCACTCGCAAGGCGCGCAGGTCGCGTCAACTGTCGCTCGCGAGATTGGTTCAGGAAAGACTAACTTCCCCGCCGACAAGATAGCTGGCGTCGCGCTATTCTCCGACCCGACTCGTGCGCGCGGAGTAGCCACCATGCAGGGAGACAACGCCGCACCAGGGGCAGTACCGGGTACTACCGGAGACAACGTCGGCCAAGTGGGCGACTTCTCTGCCCCCGAGCAAGACAAGCTCGACGGCGGCGGCATGGGCCTCGACAAGACTGGCGAAGAAGGCTTTGGCGAAATTTCCGACCGAGTGGCCTCTTGGTGCGCTGATGGAGACCTTGTTTGCGATCTTCCTATTGAAGGCAAGCTGACAGATCTGGTGGTCGGCACCGCTGAGCGTCTTGACCTGTCGGACCCAGAAGAATCATTGCAGGCCGTAAGCGATACGCTCGGACCGGCAGTCCAGCTCGGCGGCGTCAACGACGTTAAAGGCGACTCTATTGATTTCGGAGAAGGCGGCTTTAAAGCCCAGGCAGTCAGCGATGACACCGTCAAGGCAAACGCCTCATCGACTTCAGAATCTGCATCTGCAACGACTACAACCACCACCACGAGAAAGTCAGCATCCGGCCAATCCGGTGATCTCATTGAATCCATTGCCCGTGATGGTGTGAACTCCAAAGTGAACGCACAAAAGAGTGCATCAAGTATCGGTGATGACTTCATTGGAGACCTCGGCAAGTCCGTCATCGGTGCGGTGAGCAAGCTAGGCGGTATGGCCCTTGGCAAGGGAATCACCATCGTCAAAAAGGCCGTGACCGTTGACAACCTCGCACAGGTCATCTCTGCCGGTGTAGCCAATCCCAAGGCAGGCCTAGCGGTAGCCGCCGCCAAGCTCGGTGAAGCTGCACTGGAGGTTCTCACCCCGGAGACAGTGACCGGCATGGCAGATGAAGTGTTTAAGGAAATCGACGTTCTCGGAATCTCTGGCGACGGACTAGCAGAAACAGCAGTGCAAGCCGCAGGCCACGGCGAGGCGCACAACTCCTATGGCTCACGTCCTGCCACGGCAGACGGACGGACCGCAATCGACGCAACCGTGGACTGGGTAGTTGCGTCCAGCCGGGATGTTGCTGGCGACGAGGCCCAGTCACAAGAAATTCGAGACGCCGGATTTAGCAGCTCGACCTACAACACTGACGAAGCAGAACAGGCACTCGAACAAGTAGCCAACTTTAAAAAGGAGTTGATGGGCTCATGACCACTTCCGAAGCAACTGCGCTAGACCCAAAGCCACTGAAGCGAGTAGCCCTCAACGGCCTAGGCAATCCTCTCGCAGATGAGCGCCTAGCCCCCGAAGACTCCCGAGACCCGTTGATTTGGCTGGTAGGAGCACATGGCGGGGCAGGGGTCAGCTTCCTGGCACACAGCCTCGCACCATTTGGGGATGCAGGACAGCAATGGCCCGTCAAGGACAAGTATCCCTGGTGCGTGATTGTCGCACGTACGACTCGTTCTGGTCTGGAAGCAGCTCACGATCTAGCACTGCAAGAACAATCCAACAAGACAGACGGGTGCAGAGTTCTTGGAATCATTCTGGTGGCAGATGCCCCCGGCAAACTGCCCAAAAGCCTAGAGCAGCGAATCACGGTGTTGGAAAAGACAGTTCCAACTATCTGGAGGGTGAGCTATTTCGAGGACTGGCGAGAATCCACTCTTGATGAACTTCCACAGTGGTCACCGCTCGATGAAGAGCCGGAGGAAGAAGAAACCAAGTTCTGGCAAAAGAAGAAGGAAAGTCCCAACATTGTCCATCGCTTGGTCCGGCAAATCGGCCAAGACCTCGTAGACCGAGCACGCGAAGCAAATAAGCACCTGTAACCGAAAGGAAACGCCATGTCTTTTACTGAAACCGCTACCAACATCCAAACCAAGATCCTCGCCCAGGTCCCCGGTCAGGACCTTTCCCCGCAGGCGCCAGGTGATTTCGGTGAAAAGGTCGATCGTGGCCTGAACTTCGGCGTCTATATCGGCCTAGTCGTTGCCGTTGCAGGTGTTATCTCCATCGGCGCATCCATGGTTCTCTCCCGCCGTGAGGGAACCAGTGAAGAAGCCACGGCAGCAGCTCTACGAGTCGGCGTGGGCTGCTTGGTCATCGGCGGTGCCGGAACCATCGTCGCAGCACTTATCTAGCACCTCTTTGTAAGGAGAACTGTTCGTGATTCTTGCCCAAGGCCCACCACAAACCCCACAAGACCTCCCACAAGAAGTCTGGGGCACAGGCTGGCAATGGCTTCAATACGCGCTCTATGTCTCGCTCGCGGTCTCCGTAGCAGCAGTGATAGTCCTCGGGGCATTGCTTGCGGCAGACAAAAACCGTGGCGAAGCAGTCTCCGCCGCATCCCCGACTGTCGCCGCTCTGAAGATTGCCTTCGGGGTATTAATTGCGAGTTCCGCGGTGACTATTGCTTCGTGGTTTGCCTAAAGAATAAGGAAGGAAAAAGAATAGATGAAATTCACCCGACTTAGCGCAGCCGCAGCCATTGTCGCGGCCACGCTTGGACTAGCTGCCTGTGGCTCCAACGAGTCAGAGCAGCCCACAGAAGCGAACGATCAACCCGCCGTTGACCTAGAAGCAGCACCCGAGAATGCTTCGTGGTCTTCGGTCGGGGGGATCGGTACGCCGGTGGATTCCAACGACGGGCCAGAAAAGACTAGTCCCGTACCGCACGGGTACTCCCACACCCCGCAAGGAGCGGTGCAAGCTGCCATTCTCGGGCAAATTTGGATGGCTACCGCCGATGACAACACATGGCCAGAAGTCGCCTCCACAATGACAGCTCCAGGTCCCGGTCGTGACCAGTGGGCACAGGGCCGTTCCCTGATTTCAGTCAGTGGTTCCGTGGCAGAAGAAGATGCCGCCGAGTTCAAAGGCTTCAAAGTAGCGGACTACTCGGACGATAAGGCTCAAGTGCTTCTAGCCGCTGACTATCCGGAGATAGGACTCACGGTCTATCCAGTGCAGCTGCAGTGGCAAGACGACGATTGGAAGCTGGTACTGCCAGACCAAGACAATTCTCCGAGCATGCACAAGCTAGAAAGCCTCGACGGCTTCACCGAGTACGCCGCATAGAACGTCTAAGGAGGGCGCGGGAATGGAGAGCAATACTTCAAACAAGAGAATCTGGATCACCATTGGTGTCATTGTTGCCGTGATTGCGGCTGCTGCTATTGCCTTTTTCGTGGGTCGAGGAATGGATAACGAAAATTCTGCGGAAGGCACCGCTGATGATACGGAAAACGTAAGTCCTGACGAATTTGCTTCGAGAACAAATGAGCCGAAGGCTTCGAAACAGTGGGAACAATCGAATTCTGACCTGTTTGGGAGAGATATTAAGGTTCCATCAAACGGGGTTGGTAACCCGCTGACTGAGCAGGTTTCTACGGACCCGAGCTGTGATGCTGCGGACTCTCAAAAAGCAGTTATCCAAGCCTCCCATGCAGTCCAGACACTTTGGTCAGAATCCTCCGGCCCAAGCGCAGTCAATGAAGGAGTACCTTCCGGATATGCACACACACCAGAAGGCGCGATGCTTGCTGCATGGAACTCAAATCTACTGTTTCACCGTGGGGGAGACTTGGCGCAAACAGTTCTTGAACAGTCCTTTACAGGAAAAAACGCCCAAAAAGCACGTGACGCCTTAAAAGGAAATTCCGCGCCCACATCGGATAGTGCTGTTGAAATGCAGGCTCCTAGTGCCTACCGCATAACCAGCTGCGATGATTCTCGCGTAATCGGAGATGTGGCCATGCCGTTGCCGACCGATGATAAAGGCAACCCAGACAATAAGTCTTGGGGTGTGGTGCGTGTATCTGCGACGTGGAAAGACGGCGACTGGAAAGCTGAGCTAGATGAAGCAGACCAGCCGTTAGAAGAAGAGGTATCCAACCTCGACGGGTGGTCGCGTTGGGAATTCTAAAAAGAGTACTGTTTTGCCTTTTTGCTTGTTTGTTTATTGGGGCTAGTGCGTCGCCGGCGATGGCACAGGAGGCTCAAAGCGAGTTCAGCCAGCATGTCGACGATTGTCAAGCGGGTCGTTACGAGAACGCAAAAGAATACGATGAACAGGTAGCTGGTCCGGGCTCAGTTCCAGACTTCGACGAATGGGCCGATAGCTTTTCTGGAAAAGCAGAAAAGTTCTCATGCCGAATAACTCAAGCGATCAAGCATCCAGTAGCTGCTGTTTCAGCTGGAGCGTCAGAATTCTGGGGGGACCCTGTTGGTGATTTCACCAAGGCGGTGCTGGAGGGAAACAATGAAGCTCTTCAGACCGTAATGACGTTTTGGATGGATTGGCGCCTGGACAAGAACGTCGTCGAAGGCTCGGTCCAGGGCATCAAGAACATCGTTCTTGGAATTGCCGGAATGGCTCTTATCTCGTCTCTCATTGTCGGCGGAATGCAAATGTCGTACGACCGAAGACAAGGAATTGCCGATGGCCTAGAAAACGTCGGAACGAACTTGGGGCGATACCTTCTATGGTCAACATTGATTGTGGGGCTTGGCGCTGGCGCAATGGTCGCATCCGACCAATTGTCAGATTGGATCATGAAGCAGTTTGGCGCGAGTGATGCTGAAACAGTGCTCGGGGCTTCTGAGTTAAATGAAGAAATGGGTGGACCAGTCCTTATGCTCGCATTGGCGGGCGTTGGTGTAGCTGGTTCCTGTATGCAGATCGTTGCACTCGCTACTCGTGCACTGATCTTCCCGATCGCTTTGGGTATTACTCCCGCGCTGGCGGCTTTCTCCTATACGAATACGGGGCGACAAGGTCTCAACCACATTACTTCCCTGCTTATCGCGTGCGTATTATTTAAGCCTATTTCTGCGCTGATGTACTGCGTTGCCTTTTGGCAGTCTGCCACTGGTGGTGAAGACTTCATATCCGTCGTTATGACCGTCCTCATGCTTGCAGCGGCAGGCTTTTCAGGGCCTACTTTGGTCCGAAGTATTGCGCCGTTCGTTGCCCAGGCAGGTGGCGGTGGTGCGGGGTCTGCTCTGGCCGGTGGCGCATCGTTGGCAGGCGGCGCGGCAAGCGTCGTAGGCACCGTTGGAGGCGCGATTGTTGGCGGTGCAGCTGGCGCTGCCGCAGGTTCTAAAGCTGGCTCCTCTACAAAGGCTGCAGGTTCATCAGGCGGTTCGTCTGGCGGCGGAAGCCCACTTGATGGCGGAGGTTCTGGCGGCGGAAGCCCACTTGGTGGCGGTGGCGGACCGCGCGGCGGTGGATCAGGAAGCTCGTCCCCTGCCTCGGACACCACAGCTGCGGGGGCAAGCCAGGGAACATCAGGTGGCCGTTCGGTCTCACCTGGCGGTGCAAGTTCTACGGCATCGAGCGCATCAGGCAGTGAAGGTGCCAGTGTTCGACCCGCTAACGCTGGCGCTACTACCGGTGCCAGTGCCCCAGGGGGAGCTCGCGGTTCAAATCCGTCGCGCCGACAGACGATGGGCGGTGCCGGATCTGGTCCAGGACGAGGAGCTACGTCTGGGCTACGCCGCGGAGTCACACGAGGGCGAGCCCTCGGAGCACAAGGTGCGCGCGCAGGTCGTTCAGCAGGATCTGCGGCTCGACAAATTCAAGGAATCCTCGATGAATCAATTGGTCAGCAAGGCAACTATCACGGAAGCGTAAGGAGGTAAGACAATGTCAGACCAAGTAGACGTTCCGGTTTACGCCCTGGGACAGCCTAGCCGCCGTACAGGCATTGGTGGCTTCTCGATGAAAACCACGATTGTTCTCGGTACTGGCTTTATCGGCTTCTTGGTGTGCCAGCTCGGCGGACTTCAGAAGATCGGATTCCTCGTTGTCCTCCCCGTGACAGCAATAATTGCGCTGTTGGTCTCGGTCAACATTGGTGGCCGCTCGGTTGCTCAGGTCTTCGAAATGGCTTTTCAAGATTGGCGTCGTCGCGCCCGTGGGGACAATGTTTATATTTCCGGTCCTTCATCAAGGTTTGCCGGTGGGCGCTACCGGCTTCCTGGTTCGCTTGCGCGAACGGAACTTCTAGAAGGCCGTGACGCGGTGGGCCGCGATTTTGGAGTCATCTTCGATCGCCACCGCCGCGAAGCCACCGTTCTTTTCGACTGTCAGCTGTCCGGTCAAACGGCAATGACCCAAGAAGAACGCAATGACATGACCGCCAACTGGGGCCGGTGGCTGGCCGGTCTGTCTTTGTCTGGTGATGTTGTCTCAGCAGTCTTTGTTACCAATTCACGTCCCGATACCGGAGAACTGGTTGCAAAAGAGGTCGAAGCGACTGTTCATGATGATGCCCCGGAAGTAGCTAAGCGCATCATGCAGGAAGCATCAGATGAGCTCTCCGTCGGCGTTCCGGAGTCCGAGGCCCACTTGGCCGTAACCCTAAAAGTCAGCGTCACGGAAACCGATGACACTAGTTTCTTGCAGCTTATCGGTACACGCTTGCCGAGCTTGTATGAGGAATTGACGTGGTCTGGAATTCAAGCAGCGCCGATGAATTCCGATGAAGTCTGCGCTCGCGCGCACAAGTTCTTCAATCCGGCATCGGAGGCCGATTTTGAGGAAATTTCTGTAAGTGGTCAGAAGCACGACCTTGAATGGTATGACGTGGGACCGGCGTTTCATGAGGTTCGTAAGAATGTTTACCGCCATGATGGCGTGGCATCTGTGACATGGGAAATGGCCTCGGCCCCACGCTCGACGTTCGAGGACACGCTATTGGGTAACTTGATTGCCCCGCACGCACGCATTGACCGCAAGCGAGTAGCGTTGGTCTACCGTCCATATGAAGCTGGTTCTGGTGCCTCCCGCGTGGAAGCCGAGCACCGTGACGCAATGGTGGCTGCGAACTCTTCAAAGAAGATCCGGTCGGCAGCTGCGGAGATGCGACTAGAGCACACGGAAGCTGCACGCCGCGCCCAGGCGCGAGGCGCACAGCTAGGACGATACAGCCTGTTCGTGACTGCTACGACCGAAGACGAAGAGCTCTTAGGTCGTATATCGCATGACGTTAAACAGCTGGGAGCTCAGGCCAACCTGCGCCTTCGTGCGATGTCGCGGCAGCAAGACGCCGGATTTATTACTTCCTGCGGTCTCGGACAGATTCCGTGGACCAAGGAATCGACCTCGGCTCTGGCCGCGCAGGGATAGGCGGGTAAGAAAATGCTTTTTGGATTGTTGGGACACAAGAACAAGACCAGACGCACGCTGGCACGCTTGGCAGGTGTGCGCCTTGAGTCGGCTCGCGATAGGGCAGGCTTTTCCTTTGGTGCGATTCTTCGATCAGCGCCGCGACCGACAACAACGGTTTGCTTCAAGGTAGATAACCCAGATGAGGTTGGTTCTGAGCTGCTTTTGCAGTGGGAGGATGCTATCGCTGAGGACGAGTCGGTTCTAGCTAGCGCTTATACGGTGGATTCCACCGGCAGCTACATGGCAGTGACGTTTAAGCAGATCGACAAGGCGGAGCGCAAGGATGCCGGCCAGGCGCTGACCAGGCTCGCAGCGACGTTGCCTGACTTCTATGAATTCAACGATGTGGTCTCCACCCCGATGACGGCTGAAGACATTTATGACCGAGTCGTTGAGGCTGTCGGAACCCAGGGCGGTACCTGGCCGGAAATGCAGGTAGGAAAGGTTGATGAGACGGTCAACGCCGTGGCATTTGATGCCGTAAATGCGGTGAGCTTCGACGTGATGGATGATGCGGACCTCGATGGACTTCTCCGTGAACTAGTCCTTGACGATGAGTTAGCAGGAGTCGCCCGCTGGACACGCATTTTCCGACCTGGACTGGAAGCTGAGGAAGAGGATTTGGGCCGTCATTCTGGAGTGCTGACGGTGTCGGCAGAAGCCTCTCTCGCCCAGGTCGAAAACGTTGCTGCAACGCTGCTTAATCAACTCTCAGCCGTGGAGCGGCTTCGAGTGCGCCGAATCTATGGGCGGCAGATGTCCGGCTTCCTGGCGGGGCTGGGAATTGGAGACCTGGTGTGGGACGCAGAGAAAGTCAAAGTTTAAACGCAATCAACGAGGGGATAACAATGGGAACGCATGACTCAGAGATGATTGACCTGCACGCAAAGATTTTGGATGGGGAAGCTGACATCCCTTCTCGGTGGTCGAGCGAGGGACGGCGTTATCGCAAGTGGAAAAAGACCAGTGAAAAGCACGCAAGCGCAATGGAGCGCCAGCGGCGCCGCGCGGGTGGGGCTACTCCTGTTCGTGGCGAAAAACCGCATACAGTGCTTAAGCCTCGTGGCTTTACTGGACACCATGCCGGCTATACAGCAGTCCAGAACGGACCTATGGAGTGGCAGACCACAACGAATCTAGGTTGCGGTTTTAACCCGAATGTTATTGGTGCCCCAGCTCCGATTATCGGAACGCCGCTTGGTCGTCACGTGACAACGGGCGCTGCGGTAGGCTGCGACCCGCTGAGCTGGTTCCGCGAGGGAATCATCGCGAACCCGTCCTGTTTTATTCTCTCGCTCCCGTCGCTAGGAAAGTCGACCCTAGTGCGCAAAATGCTCATGGGAGGGGCATCGAATGGGCAGATTACGATTGCAGCCGGGGACATTAAAGGCGAGTACGTCGGTTTTACCCATCAGGTTCACGGTCAGGTCATTACCGTAGGACACGGATACGGTCACATTAACCCGCTCGATGTCGGCGCACTGGGCCGCGTGATTCCACAGCTGGAGGCAAAGCACGCAGAATTAGTAGACCGTGAAAACAGCGGGCATGCTCTTGGTGAGGATGAAATTCCGACTTCCACTATTGCTGACCTTCTGCATCGCGCTAAGGAGCAGGTGCACGGACGCCAAGTCACGATGGTGACCACGTTGGTTGGCCTGGGGCGTGGCGGTGCGGTCTATGACTACGAGTCAATGTTAATTTCTGCGGCGTTGCGTGGAATGTATGACGAAGAGCGCATTGACTGGGAAAACCCTCCGATCCTTAAAGACCTCATTGCCTACATCGAGAGGGGGCCAGAATGGCTGCGCAAGCTAGGCCGCGCGCAAAGTGACGAACAGTGGAATGCTCGTATTGACGCGCTGGTGCTGTCGTTGAATTCGCTGCTTGACGGCGCAACGGGTCGCATCTTTGATGGACAGACCACCACTCCTATCGAGATTGATTCTCCAGCGATCTGCATTGATGTTTCGGCCATTGATCGTGCCGACTCCGCTATGAAGGCGGCAGTGATGATGGCCTGCTGGGGCTCTGCATTCGGCGCTATTGAAGCCTCTCACATGCTCTCAGATGCAGGTCTTGGCCCCCAGCGCTACTTCAACCTGTGCCTAGACGAGATGTGGCAGGTCCTCTCGTCAGCTCCGGGCATGGTCGGCCAGATTGACGCGTTGACCCGCCTGAACCGTACGGACGCGACAGCGCTGTTCATGATCACCCACACCTTCAAAGACCTAGAGGCCTTGCCCACTGAGGAAGACCGCAAGACAGCAATGGGCTTTATCGAGCGTGCAGGCATGGTTATCTGTGGTGGACTTCCCACCAGTGAGCTGGACATTTTGTCTACGCAGTTGGAGTTTTCCCCGGCAGAAGCAGAGATGATTGTCTCCTGGTCACGCGGTGCTCCACCGTCGCGCTCTCGCACTCGCGGTGCAAGAGCAACCCCTCCTGGACGTGGTCGATTCATGATCAAGCCAGCTAAGGATGGATCGCCAGGAATTCCAGTCCAGACGATGCTTTTTCCCACCGAGATTAGAGAAGAGCTCCACAATACGAACGCCCGCTTCGAGGACTTCTTCCTGGAAGGTGAGGTGGCGTAGATGTCTGGGTTTGTCAGCCCTTTCGATGATTCAGTTCGGCGCCAAGCTATGGCGGAGTTTCAGGAAACCTGGAAAGAATATTCGTCAGCATCAGCCGCGGCAAAAGCAATCGCTAAAGACTGGGGGATGGGGCGGACAACGCTCACGGAGTGGCTGCAGGAAGAAAACCTCTGGCCCTCACCCACAGTCAAACAAGTTCAACACCTACAACGAGAGATTAATCGTCTCAAAAGGCGCAATGAGCGTCTGCAAGAAGAAAACGCGCGACTACGACGACTAAGGAGTGAAGATGGATGAAGAAGATCATCGGCATTGCCATGGCTATCGTCTTGTTCCTCGTCCTTATCATCGTCGTTGTCTTAGACGGCGGTAGCGACGAAGACGAGGTGTGTGCCGAAGACGAAGGTGGATCAAGCTCCGGTGAGGCAGTAGTCAATGGTGACTTTGCGTATCCGACAGATAAGGAAGCGACCACGCTCACCTCACCGTTCGGCCCACGTGACGGCGGCATGCACTGGGGCCTGGATCTAGCAGGCCCGCGCGGTACTCCTATTTACGCTTTCGCGGATGGTCGCGTTATCCAAGCCCAAGATTCTGGTGTGCAAGGATTCGGTGGCTGGGTTGTCGTTGAGCACGACATCGACGGTAAGAAAATTCAGACCGTGTATGGCCATGAAGAACCTGGCCAAGTAAAGGTCAAAGCTGGCGACAAGGTCACTAAGGGCCAGCACATTGCCGATATAGGCAATGCCGGTGTGTCTACTGGTCCACACCTGCACTTCGAGGTTGTTGAAGGTGACCGAGCAGCAGGCGGTGAGCGCGTCGACCCTAAACCGTGGATAGACAAGGCCGCTGAGGGAACGAAGGGTGCCGGAGACTCCGACAAGAAGGATAAAGACTCTAATAAGAAGTCCGAAGATGGAGGGAAAGTGCTGGTTGTAGGCGATTCCATTTCCAACGGTGCGCGCAGCCAGATCGAAAGCGCGATTCCAGGAGCCGAAGTCAGAGCCAAAGACTCCAAGCAGTACGCAGCCGGAATGCAAGAAATTGACGACGGTGACCAATTCGACACTGTGGTCATGGCCCTAGGCACGAACGGCGAAGTGGGACAAGACCAGTTCGACGCAGCCAAAGCCAAGATCGGTGACGCCAACTTGGTTCTTATGACCATCGCCGGTGTGCCTCACGCGGACAGCTTTAATGAATCGGTGAAAAAGTCTGGCTATGACTATTTCGACTGGGCAGCAGAGGCAAATAAAGACCCGGGAATGCTCGTTGATGGCGTCCATCCTGGCCCCTCCGGGTCGAAGATCTTTGCCGACACTATGGCCCAAGCTGTAGGCGGCGGAAGCAAGGACAACTCGGAGAGCGGAAGGAAGAAGGAAAAATCTAGCGGTAATGGACAACCGGCTGATGAAAAGGGCGGATTTGAAGGTCTTTCTGGCCGTCAGCTAGCCCTTGCTAAGCAGATTGTCGCTATCGGTGAGCACATGCACGTCGACGAGAAAGGTCGACAGATTGCAGTAGCGACGGCCAAGCACGAGTCCCAGCTCCAGGTCTACGCCAATGACGGCGTGATCACCCCAGAAGAGCAAAGCGGTATGGCCGATGGTGTTACTTCGGAAAAGCTCAAAGAGTCACTGGATCTGCCGCATGACGCAGTAAGCAGTGACCACGGCTCTGTGGGCACCTTCCAACAGCAGGTCGGTATCTGGGGCGAGACCAAAGAGCTGATGAACCCAGCAGTTCAGGCAAAGAAGTTCTACGAGCATCTCGAAGACGTTGACTACCAAGGAATGGAAGTAGGCGCAGCCGCAAGCAAGGTTCAGGGAAACGCCACAGGTACAGGCGTTTACCAGCAAGAAGCTGATATCGCGGCCAAACTCGTCGATAAATATCGCGGCGCAGGCAAGGACTTGTCAGAAGAAGAAATTGAAGCTTTGGGCAATGCCAACATCGGAGACGGTTGTGATACCGAAGCTGGAAACGGAGCTTCCAGCGATGATGATCCGGCACCGTCGGGCGAGCTTGGTGAGCGCATTGTCGCCGCAGCACGTAAAGAATTCGGCTATCCCTACGTGTGGGGCGGCGGAGATGAAAATGGCCCAACGAAGGGACAAGACGGCGACGAAGAAGGCTACGACTGCTCCGGGTTTGTTCTACGCGCGGTGTTTGTCGCGACTAAGGGAAAGGTCAAACTCCCTCACCAAACGCAAGCAATAGCCAAAGATAAGCACCTTAAAAAGATTGACTGGGAGGACAAGAAACCTGGCGACATCATTCTCATTGGCGGCGAAGGATCAGAACACCACGTTGCGATCTACTCCGGCAAGAAAGACGGCAAGGACAAATGGGTCGAAGCTCAAACCTATGGCGTGGACTCCGGTGAATACGACGTGCGCACCGATGAGCCGCATCAAGCGTATCGAGTAAGCGAATAAGGAAAGGTAGGACAACAATGAAAAAGACAGCTATCGCTCTCGCCCTGGCCAGCACTATCGTGCTCACGGCGTGCGGCAATGACGACCCGGACGGTACTGATACCGGGATGGAAGACCCCACGGTAAGCCAGTGGGAGCAGCCCGAAGTTCGCGGCCCGCTTCAAGACACTGACCAAGAAGACGTGGACAAAGTAGGCCACGACGTTGTCGAGCAGATTTTCTCCTGGTCCCCAAAGGACGACCACACCATCGCTGACGCGGCACGCAAGGCCGAGCCATTGATGGATGAAGATTTTGCCTACAACAATCGAGATTCCTGGTCAGGAATGTTCAAAGTGCCTGGAAAACAGTGGGCCAGCTGGGTCGAAGACAAGGCTACGACCTCAGTAGAGGTCACCGAAGGCCTCGAAGAGCGTCCCGAAGACACTGACATGGAAGCCCGCCGTCAGTACTCGGTGGAGGTCACTATCAAAGGCGACAAGAGCGAACAGAAGCTGCGCTATGACGTCTTCGCGCACTTTAACAACCTGGGGTGGTGGAGGCTAGACAACATCACCATCTCTCAGCCACAGACCATGTCTTAAACAGAGTCGATAAGGAGTAAAACCATGAGCAAAGCCAACGACTACGCCCGTTTTGATGAAATCGAAAACCTTGTGACCTCGGAAGAGTACAAGGACAAGCTTAAGGCAGCGGAAACTACCTCACAGCTGCGTGAGATTGGAGCAGAGGCCGGCATCGACGTCGACGACCGCAGCGACATGGGCAAGTTCATGCACAAGCTAAAAATCCTCGGTATTGACTACAAAGCTATGTCAGCTGTTGAACGGGAAGAGCGCCAAGCGCGCCAGCACGAGCGCGCTGAAGAACTCGCGCAGAGTGAAGCTACCGGCACCCGCTTAGATGTGTGGACGGGCGCAGTAGAAAGCGACAAGGGTGATAAAGGAGCCTTCGCCCTAGTTGACGAGACAGGCGAGGCTATCTGGTTTGGCAACTTCTTTGACAGTGACCCCATCTATACGCCGGGCGATATTGGCAGCGCCGAGCAATCAGCCGCAGAGAAGGCGGTGTACCTTGCTCGCCGCGTACAAGATGAGACGGGAGCCGAACTCATTGACCTGCATATCCACACCGAATACCCCGACCTTGATGAAGATGAACTGCGCCTTCGAGGCGTTGCCAAAGAGTCTCAAGTTGCCGTGACCGTCGAGGTCGATCCGACAGATGAGCGCGCGTCGACGGTGGCACGCATGGGAGGGTTTCGATCGCTGAAAAACGTGGATCTCGCAAGCCTTGTTGACCTCGATGATGAATAACCGTCAAAGTGACGAAAACCCGCAGGTAAATAGCACAGGAAAGGACGAAGAGTAATGGGTAAAACCAACCCCAGAAACTCAGGCGGGCCAGGAGCTGACGGGCAAACCATCTTCCTCGCTGTCATTCTCGTAGCAGCCGTGTCTGTACTTGGCACCGTGCAAATCGGAGCGGCAGCAAGCTGGAAGCTCGCCGGTACAGACAAACCACCTGTCAATCCATTTCAAACACTAGCCGGTCTTATTAAAGGCCAGCTGGAGTGGACAGCTATTGCAACAGTTGTCGCCGTGCTGCTGTGGCTAGCCATTGCTGGATTGGCCTATTTGTGGATGAAGTCCAAGCCGAAAAAGACCACCAGCACTACGGGACAGGCCTCAAAGTATCTAGCGCCCAAGAGTGATATTGCCTCTCTGTCACGCAAAAGCGCAGAGAAAAAGGCAGCAAAGTTCATTGGCGAAGACGCTGCTAAGGACTATCCCGGCTTGCGCATGGGCAAAGATCTACAGTCTCGGCGCGGGGTGTATTCCTCGTGGGAGGATCTGTATCTTGTTATCTTCGGTCCTCGTCGAGGAAAGACCACGTCTCAGGTTATTCCGGCTATTGTCGATGCTCCGGGAAACGTACTGACGACTTCAAACAAGGCCGATATTGTCTACGACACTGCCGCGATTACCGAGGCACGTGGAAATATCTGGATTTTCGATCCACAAGGACTTGTTGCAGGTCGAGATGATCGTCCGTGGTACTTCGATCCGCTCGATGCGGTACGCCGCGACCCGATGAAGATGGACAGCGAAGCTATCGCGCTGGCCGATATTTTCCGCTCGGCGGCCCACGGTGATAACAGCACCGGTGACGCCTTCTTCTCCGAGGGCGGTCGTGACCTGCTTGGCAGACTTTTCCTCGCCGCAGCACTGGACAACCGCCCTATTACCGACGTGTTCCGCTGGGTTAATGACGATGAAGACCGCACGCCAGTAGGTATTTTGCAGCGCTTTGAGGAATGGGAGTCGATGGCTGACGCGCTCAACGGAACCTACAGCATTACCGAGCGCACTCGCTCCGGGTTGTTCTCTCAAGCCGCGCAAATGGCCGCGCCACTGGGACGACGAGCTATCAGGCAGTGGGTTACCCCAGGTGACGATAAGGACAAGTTCGAGCCAGAGCAGTTTGTCCGCGCTGACCACGACACGTTGTATCTGCTGTCCAAGGAAGGCGTCGACAACGCTGCTGCTCTAACGACGGCACTAGCAGCGGCCACGATGAAGGCTGCTGAGCGCTATGGCGAAGAAAACGGTCTGCGGCTTCCAGTGCCGATGATCGCTGCACTCGATGAGGCTGCGAACACAGTTCCGTGGCCCGAGCTTCCTAAGCTGTACTCCCACTACGGTTCGCGTGGAATCATCGTCATGACCATCTTGCAGTCCTATGCCCAAGGCGTAAAAGCCTGGGGCAAGGAAGGAATGGAGGCGTTGTGGTCTGCTGCATCCGTGCTGCTCTACGGCGGCGGTGTCCGTGACCAGGACATGCTCAACAAGCTAGAGCTTCTCATCGGAGACTATGAAGAGTTGACGAAATCTGTTTCTCGCTCGGCAGATGGCGGACGCTCTACGTCGATACAAGCGCGCGAAAAGAAGATTCTCAACGCGGCAGAACTAGCTGCTCTGCCTTACGGCCAAGCACTCGCGTTTACCGGGCGACGGCCATTTGCGCTGTATCTAGAGCCGTTCTGGGAGCGCACCTACTGGAATGAAGAAACCCGCGAACTGCTTCCTGCACAACAGTAACTATCACCGGAGGAATCCATGGCAGAAGACAAAATCGATCCAAAAGACTTCCACTACAAAAGCGTCTTCGAGTTCGTCGATAAGTTCCTAGTAACGATGTATCCGACTACAGATAACCGCATGAAAAACGTCGCGTGGTCTCCGACATGGTGGAGCCACCCCGAGGTCGTCGCGCGGATAGACGGGCTTTGGAAGCGCTACGAGTATCTGCGTGTAAAAGAGCCAGATACCGCACTTGAAACTTTCCTGCGTCTGCATGGTGATTACCACATGCGCCAAATCATGAAGGACGACGGAGTCTTTGCTGATTGCAAGCGTGAAGATGTTCCGTCTCGCCCGCTACCAGTTGCTTCCGCGACTAAGCCTGCTTCTGCCTCCTAGTCAAATTCGAAAGGACACCTACTATGTCTCGTACATCTGTCGATGCGTCCACAGCCCGCACTATCCGAAACCTGCGCCGCGCGCTGCACGCAGAGCGCGTACGCCGCTTTCCCCCGCGCACGATTCAACCGGGCCCTAATGCTCTCACTCGCATGGCAGGCGGAGCACTCGCAGTAGAGGGGTGCCGCGCGCTCATAGAAGACAATGAGCAATCCCGCACATGGGTCATTGATGATTTCACCCGTCGCGGTATGGCCGAATCTGCCGCCGCTATCGCTGATAGCTTCGAGGACAACATGGCCTTTACTGACGAAGACGGCCACGATTTCCGGCTTTCTGCTCGTGACGGAGAACTTTCGCGCTATAGCGTGGAACGCCTTGGCAAAGACATTTCCGCTGTCGCCGGAGACGACGACGCCCGCGAGGTCACCGCATTGTCTCCGGCAGAAGTCATTGAAGATCTAGAAGCCCAGGACGCAGACCCCGAAGCCATTGATTCCTACGCTCTCGCGGTAGGCGACAGCGATATTTCACCTAGCGACCAGCTAGTTGACCAGCTCCAGGACGAGACCAGCGAGACGCTGGAGTCTCCGGGCAACGACCTTACTGACGCTGCCGAACAAGTTGATGAGCAGGTTGCTGAGATGTAGCCATACACCCGCAAACTTCGCGGTAGAAAGACCAAGCGGTTCTTTCTACCGCTCTTTGTTTATTTAGAGCTCGGGGCCTTGCTCTTCCTCAAGCTCATCAGCGGGTGCTCGTTCATCTTCATCGTTTGCGTGGCTATCACTAGTGACGCTTTGCGGTTCGCCGCCGAGGCCTAGGCTGGCGAGGAAGTCAAGGCCAGCTTGCGCATCCTCGTGCAGTTCGCCGGCGTCTTCGTCCTGGGAGGTGTCGGCATTTTCATCTTCTGCTGTGGTCTCGGGTTCTGGCTGCTCTTCCTCTACGGTGTTCTGGACGGTGGTGTCTTGCTCGTCGTGGTGGGTGTCGTCATTGTCTGGTTCGTAGGCGGCAGCAATGGTTTCTGCGACCATGTCGCGGATTGCTTCTTGGGCTGGCTCGTCTACGCCCAGGCGGCGTAGTTCATAGGTGCGTTGTGCGGCAAGTAGGTTGACTTCATCGGCAATGTAGCCTGCATGATCGGAAACATCATGGGGGACTTCCTCTGCGCGCAAGCGCGTGGCGATATCTGCGCGATCAGCCCATTCCATCTTCTCGCGGCGGATAGTATCGAGTCGCTGTTGAAGCTTGTGGGCGTGCTCGCTGTCGTGCTGTACGGCAGCGTCAAGGCGCTTGTCCCATTCTTCTGCGTCGTCGGCGCGGTAGCAGATTTCGTCCCACAGGCCTGCCTCCGGCAGATTGGAACCGGTCTCTTCAATGGACTGCTGGGCTAGGCTACGGCGCTGTTGTGCTTGTTCAAGCCGCTTGTGTGCATGGTTTATGCGCTGTTGGTACGTGCTGTAGCCATCGGCGTCGTGGTCATAGGACCGCTCGGCAACCGGGCGAATGTAGTCCTCTGCAAGCAGGCGTTGGTGCTCAATGTTTGCGTGGGCTGCTTCTTCTTCACGAAGGGCTGCACTGTGGTCGGCCATGGCCTGCTCGTAGGCGCGAATACGCCCAGCATCAAGGACCACCTGTTGGTAGTCGGCCTGTACCTCGTTGAGGGCGGCGTCTTTGTCCTCATGTAGGCGAGTAGTAATACTTGCCTCTTGCCAGGTCAGCGACTCGACCTTCGAGCGGGCAAAGCGTGCGTGCTCTGCCAGCACAGTTTGGTTGAGCTGGTTGAGGTTTCCTTCCTTTCCAGTAAGGCGAGTAGTTTCCGCGCGATCGTAAGGGTTGTGGGTGCGCAACCACGTATCGAGTTCTATATCTGTCTGACCAGATACGGGAGGCAGCTGGTTGCGCTTTCCGGTATCGCGCAGGCGGAGCTGTTCGTCCAGCCGGTAGCGGATAAGGCGTGCCGGATCGTGGGCGTTGTCAATATCGCTGGTAGCAGCGTCCATGACGGTGCGCGGGTCAATGCCCGCGTCGATAAGCCTTGCCCAGCCGTGGCGGATAGGTGCTACACCGTCGTCGCTGGTTTCAATCTTTCTAGCAAGGTCGCCGGGGAGCGTATCGATCCAGTCGGGTAGGTAGGAGTCGATGAAGTCGTTGGTGGCTTCGTCTTTGCCCATAAGCCACAGGCCCATCATGCGATCAGGTGAGGTTTGCTCGTCTACGACCTCGGCGATGACCTCGCGTGCGGCCTTCGGGGTGGTATCGCGCGAAATCGCCCTGTCGAAGACGTCCCTAGCGCTGGGGGCTTGGTCTATGCCTTGGTAGTGGTAGTGTCCTTCTTCGGCCAGTTCATCTAGCTGGTGTTCGGTCACAGCATAGATGTGGTTGGCGATTTTGCCGCGTGTAAGTGCGACATACAGCCCGGCCCTATCGACGTGGTGGTCAATGACCGCGCGGGTGCAGTCCACGGTGCTGCCCTGGGCGCGGTGGACGGTAGCAGCGTAGCCCAACTGCACGTTGCCCCGTACGTAGTCTGCTGGAAGGCACAACTGTTCACCGGTTGCTGTATTGCAAGCGGTAATACTGCCGTCCTCGGCAATGGCGGTGACAGTCAGCAGCGTGCCGTTGTTGATACGGGTACTCGTTGCGGTCTCATCATCGTAGAAAGTCTGGTTTTTGCGCGCCAGAATCGTATCGCCAACACCGGCGTTTTCCCCTCTAGAAAGCTGCGCCGTCATGGTGGTATCAACAACACCGTGGCCGACGTAGTGGGCGCGGATCTTCGCGTTGAGCTCTGCCACATCGTGATTGGTGGCAGCGATAAGAAGGCTGGATTTACCGCTAGAAATATCAGCCAGATAGTCCGCTGCGGCCTTATCAAGCATGTCACCGCGAGCGCCACCATTGACCCAACCACGCTCGGAATAGAAGTCAAAGGTAGACCGATCACCTTCGCGCAAACGCAGGCTCGTGGCGGATTGCTCACTATCTCCACCGAAGCGGACGACTTCAGAAAGCTGATTATCAGTGCGCTCGGCAGCGTTGACCATAGCGCCAAATAGGCCACCATTTTCTACTGCGCCGAGCTGTTTATGATCGCCGATAAAGCGCACGACTGCGCCTGCTTCTTCGGCAATCTCTAGCAGTGCGCCGATATTAGGGGTAGAGGCCATGCCGGCCTCATCGACAATGATCATGTCGCCAGCATTGATGGATACTGGAAGGTCTTTGAGACTATGGCCAGGCTTTGATGGGTGGTTCCCGCGCCAGGTGTAGGTGAGTCTGTCGATGGTAAAAGCGTCAAAACCTAAGTCCTCAGACAACACGTCTGCGGCCTGTGCAGAAGGTGCCAGGCCAATAACGTTGCGGCCCTCATTCGCCCAGACGTTGGCGACAAGGCGCATAGACGCGGTCTTGCCAGTGCCTGCCGGGCCCACGCCAGTAGCGGCCAATGTGCCACAGGTAAGGAGATAGCGCGCCATGGATTCCTGCCCGGAGTTAAGGCGGAAGCCAGCCTGCTTTTCGTGTTCATCAAGAGCCTTATCAATCGCGTGAGAAGGTGCGAATGCTGCCACCGGCTCGTTGAGTGCGCCCAGTGCCTTGTCTTCGGTATCAAGGATGTCTTGGGTGGTATAAAGCTCGCTATCGGCGCGGGTGTCTCGGGCATTTCCTGCCGTGTTTTTCAAGGACTCGGGCAGTTCCAGAACGTCGAAATCATTGAGGGCAATGGCCTTATCGCGCACGATAGCCTCAACCACAGTGGCGTGGATAAGGTCGCGCTCGGAAAGAGAATCGAAGCGATAGCCTTGGAGTTTTCCACCTGCAGCAGTAGCTACATGCGAGGTGCGAAAGTAGGAACGACGCCTCGTTACCGTGGTTAAAACGTCGTCAATAAGGCCCGACAGGTGCTCCTGAGAGTCAAACAGTGGGCGCTCATCGCGGCTGGAATCTGCGGCCAGTTGGGCGATTGCAGCTAGTTCTTCTTGCCCGTTGTCGCGGGCAGATACTTCGTTTTTCCAGCCTGCGCGAAGCTCCGACAGGCTTTCTGGTTCACGCTTTGCGTCACGGGTTTCCAGGATGGCTTGCTGCCACAAACGGCCTACCTCAACCGAGTTTGGAGTTGTGCCGCGAGCGGCAACAAACTCTTCCACCAAGCGCTTGTAGACCGGTTCTGCGCCGCGTCGGCGCTTAGAAAAAGACTCCATCAACGACTCGGAAACACCGTCGATCTCCCACGTTGGTTCCTTGTTTACACCGTGGTCGCGTGCGGTAAAGGTGTAGCCCATGTCGTTGGATAGAAGGGTGTTCAAGATGGAGTCATAGCGGTGGGAAATCGACTGATGGTACTTCATCAACGTGTACCCATCGACAGACAACCAGCGTCCATCTTCGGTTTGAACCTTGTTGGATACCAGGACGTGCGAGTGCAGATCCGGGTCTCCTGCGCGCGTATCGTAGTGCTTAAATTCAGACGCTACGAAGCCTTTAGTCTTGACTTGTTCTCGCCCTTGCTTGCCTACTCGGGTGAATAAGGCGTTGTCTTCTGCCCACGCCATTGCCTCGCTGACGGCCTGGTGATGAAGTTCCTCAATACGCCGAGCGGTCTCTTCATCCGACAATGCCCACACCACAGACACGGACTTGGCGGGCGAGAAAGTAAGGTCAAAACCCGAGACAGATTGGCGCACGTTGTCTTTAAGACCGTTGACCCAGTTGACGATTTCCCTGCCTGATTGCGGCTCGAATCCGTGTTCTTCAATGAAGAATTCCCGGCCAATATTCTGCACTAATTCGGCGCGCTCTTGCTTGCTCATCAGCGTTCCAGTTGTCTGCCGGTGGCGGCGCTCAGCGTCACGAAGGGCCACCAAAACTGGTACATCATTCGTGAAGTTGGCGAACGGGCGTCCCAGCTGTACGTCCTTGATTTTCTGACCTTCGGACATCTTCATATCCGCGTCCGGGTGCAGTCCTTCGCCGTACAATGCGGCCATCTGCGACTCAGTGACTTCCCCACCCTGGACGACGTTTTCGGTGTTCAGACCCGCAAGACCAGAGCCCAACCAGCGCCCCGGTGGGGTTCCTTTAGCGTCGTAGTATTTCGACAAACTTGGCGCGTCTGTTGGCCCATCGTTGGTAGCCACAGAGCGCAACAGGTACTCATATCCTGTTCCGCTGTTGACTACGCGTAGGGTCATCATGCGCCCTAGTCTAGCAGCCAAAACCCGATTAACACTAAGAGTGCATATAGTGTGTGGCGTAAACGCGGCCCCGCCGCGTGAGCGGAGCTAGCGGCCCCGCCGCGTGAGCGGATAGTTACAGACATTGGACTTGGCGGTGTGCTTGTGTCGGGTATTGCGGTGG
>QWCP01000349.1_pt1 | contig 33687 bp, 37 predicted proteins | sample 1972561 | NCBI WGS metagenome assembly QWCP01 (sample SAMN09866705, study PRJNA288562) | Human vaginal metagenome isolate pre4_vaginal, whole genome shotgun... | isolation source: vagina | host: Homo sapiens | place: USA: California
ACGTGCAGAGTCTCACAAAGGAATCGGAGAATTTTTGAAAAACGGAATCGAAAACGCATTTGGAATGTGGTTTTCAGTAATGCCAATAGTTATGATCATCGGAACGGCATCGCTTGTACTTGCCAATAACACGCAAGTTTTCGAAATCCTTGGAAAGCCATTCTTGCCACTGTTGAACTTTCTGAAAGTTCCTGAAAGCTTGGAAGCATCCAAGACAATGATTGTCGGGTTCAGCGACATGTTCACGCCATCCATCATAGCCGCAAGCACAATTCAATCGCAAATGACCAAATTCATCGTGGCGACAATCTCCGTAACACAATTAATCTATCTATCAGAAGTCGGCGGACTCATACTCGCATCGTCAATCCCTGTTAATTTGTTCGAATTATTCGTCATATTTATAGAACGAACAATAATCTCACTTTTGATAGTAGTCCCAATCGCACATTTGTTGTTTATGTAAACAAAAACCAGAGAAACATTCTCTGGTTTTTTTGATTTATTCTATTAAAAATTCACCAATACATTCAGCTATTTCAACTGGCTTTTCAGTGTGAAAATCATGGATTTTATATTTTCTTGATTATTATTTTTCTCTACTTTATTTTTCTTATATTTGTATAAATCATCTGGTGTATCAGCTAATAATAACAGCGTTTTTTCTTTTATATGCATGTCAAAAACATCCACATCTTCTTTGAACTTTATATAAAGCAAATTAGAAATTGTGTCAGCATTCATCTCAAGACTATTTTCTTTTATATACCTTCTACTAAATTCAACTTCTTTTTCCGCTGTTGTTTTCGTGAAATCATTCGTAATAATTGCGCCATCTAAAATAATTAATTTATCTGGTTTTATCCTTTCAATATTTCTAACCAATAAATCTGCACCTAGTGAATATCCAATAACTATTGAATTTTTTGGTATCTGAGTTTCTATCCATTTTTCAAAATCTTCTTCGTTTTCTACGTTCACATCTATATTTGAAAATTGTCCTGGTAAATTGATATATTCAATAGTATAACTGTACTTATTTAATTCGATTTCAAGATTATTTACGTTTGATTTGTCACATCCCAAACCAGATAACATATATATTTTTTTTGCTACTTCTTTTGTATGATTCATATTTATTCTATTGTCCAAGTAATTGTAACAGTATCTTCCACATCAATGTCATCAGCCTCGATGTCTATGTCATAGCTTGACGCCGCTTCACAAACCATCAAATCTTCCATCGGAGATGAATATATCTCGATTTCTCCCCACGAATAATCTATGTTAAGTATTTCCTTCAACTTCACACCAGAAGCCTTCGCCAACACCTTTGCCTTAGTTGTGGAATCTTCTACAGCTTTTTCTAGCAAATCATTCTTGACCTTTTCCTTGTCCTTTACAGTGTAATTAATATCAAACTTCACTTTTACATCGCAATGCTCCAATTCGTACAAAACTTTTCCCAGTATCTTATTGTCATTGGCAAACTCAATATATGTGCGATGCTCGTATTTGTAACCTACGAATTTTTCCTTGTAGTCGTTATTCTTATCGTGATAACTCTTGTATTTTGAATCAATCGAAAAATGCGTTAGTGTCAGGCTTCACCAAAATACTGCCCTTACCCTTTACACGAATAGTTCTTTCCATAATAATCTCCTTTTGATGATAAATTTTCCGTTGGATAAAAGATTATGTAATAATTTCATACATGAATCCAATCGCCTTATTAATCATTATTATACCCATAAACTCGCTAGATAATATACACAACAAAATATTTCCGATAAAAATAAACAAGAAAAAACTACGAATCATAATTCGTAGATATATATAAACCCACCCATTCCACACCCTAATATCAATACATCTTGCGCAAATTCTCCAAAGCTTTGCTTCTTGTATTATAGAATGTGGATTGCTTCATATTCAATTCCTTGCAAATCTCCTTCGCAGATTTTTCTCGTAGATAATTTTCATATATAATCTTTTGTTGTTTTTCTGGAAGCTTTCTTACTTTTTCATACAAACTTCTAATTTCCAATCTATCTTCAAAATCCTGTTCAATGTTTTCACCCGACTCAATAAGATTCATAATCTCTTCTCCATCTTCAGTTTCATAATTAAGAGATTCAATACTCCTTCGAGGATTCTTCTTTAAATAATAAAATCTGAGCCTGGATTTCAAATAAGCATTGAATGGAACCTTCTTACTCGAATCATATTCCATTATCGCATACATAATCTCTGTTTTTCCTTCGTCGATCAATTCATTGAAAATATCGGCCCTATCGTAGTAGTTCTTGATACTTGAAATAATCAACGGTTCAAATGCCTTGTAGATCCTAGCATCATATGTAATCTTGTTATTTACAATATAATCTATTATTTCGTATTTCATGTTCTTCAACTCCTTTTTCTCAATTGTACATTCGAATGAATAAATTTATTAATTGAGAATAAGAGCAAAAACCAAAGATTTATCAGTAGTAATAATGTGAATTCATTAAAATATTGATGAAAATCCGCATTAATTCATGTGATTTTCTTGTAATTCATTATAAAAAATATTTGAACACGCTTGAAATAGAACATACGTTCTGTTATAATAAATTTATCATAAAATAAAAGGAGAGCACATGAAAATAATACACGCCATAATACCGATATACGTAGACAATATCGGCAATGCAGTAGAAATTTATTTTAATGATATCACCACTACTAAGTATTATTCATTGGACTGTTGCATCAAAAAAAATTGCAAAAAGTGAACTGCTTGATCTCACAGAAACAAGAAAAATAATCAAAAAAACATTGAATATAGCGAAAAATCCTCCTATCTGTTTGAAAAACGGAACATACTGCATGATCAAAGTAAGAAAAACAATATCAAAAAATGACGGAAGCTATGGAATATTCAACATAGATTCCATACAAGAAATACAATCAGGAGAGATTATACTTACCAATTCCAAGACCATTACAACCTTGGAATCCAAGAAAAATATCGAAGACAAAATCCAAAAAGCAAGACTGTCACGCCTGTTAATTGATGACTACACCTCAAAATTGGACATTTAAAAATCGGATTTGATATCAAATCCGATTTTGTTGGTTTCGTTGCTTGGTTTTATATATTACTAATTTCAAAAAGGCACAAAATAAACTCTTTTGTTTATCTCTTAGGCTATATTAAATATTTATTTTTTTCTCCACACCATTTTATTTACAATATTGGTATATGATTGAATAATTCCGATTACTTTTGAAGAGACATTAATATCAGAATAATCCCTAACAATATTTCCACATAAATTTTGTCTCTTCATTCCTATAGCCATCTCTACTGCTTGTAAAAGTTCTTTTTCTGAAATACCTGCTAATATAAAAGTTCCTTGTTCCAATGCTTCTGGTCTTTCGGTAGAAGTTCTTATACAAACAGCACCAATTGGTTTATTTACTGAAATATAAAACGAAGACTCTTCTGGTAAGGTACCACTATCAGATACGACACACAATGAATTCATCTGCAAGTTATTATAATCATTAAATCCCATTGGTTCATTGACTCTTACTCGACTATCTAAGTTAAATCCTGTACTTTCTAATTTTTTTTTGGATCTTGGATGACAAGAATAAAGAATCGGAACATCATACTTTTCAGCTAATGCATTTATCGCATTAAACAAAGAATAAAAGTTCTCGTCAGTATCGATATTTTCCTCTCTATGAGCCGAAAGAAGTATATACTTACCTTTTTCAAGTCCAAGTTTATCTAATATTTTACTATTATTTATTTTATCAAAGTTACCAGATAATACTTCCGCCATCGGAGATCCTGTAACATATGTCCTTTCCTTTGGCATACCACATTCAATAAGATATCTTCTTGCATGTTCGGAATAAGGCATATTAACATCTGAAATTATATCCACTATTCTTCGATTAGTTTCTTCTGGCAAACATTCATCTTTACATCTGTTACCTGCTTCCATATGAAACACCGGGATGTGTAGCCTTTTGGCAGAAATCGCGGATAAGCAACTATTAGTATCTCCTAACACTAGCAATGCATCTGGCTTGATGTCTCTCATCAATTCATACGAACGAGCTATTACGTTGCCGCATGTTTGTCCCAAATTTTCACCCACAACATTCAAATATACATCTGGAGAATCTAAATCAAAATCTTTCCAAAAAACATCGTTCAAGTTTTTATCATAGTTTTGTCCTGTATGTGCAACAATACAATCAAAGTATTCTCTTGATTTCTTAATAACCGAGGATAATCTAATAATCTCTGGTCTCGTTCCTACTATTATCAGTAATTTTAACTTTTCATTATTTTTCCATTTTATATCTGCATACTTAGACATTAATATCTCCTCTATTGTACAACTTTTTCAAAAAATGTATCTGGGTGATCTGGATTAAACAATTCGTTCGCCCACATAAATGTAACCAAATCTTCTGAATCTGACAAATTAATGATATTATGAGTATATCCAGGAAGCATATGAACAGCTTCAATTTTTTCTCCTGACACCTCAAATTCAATTACATCGTCACTACCAATTTTTCGCTCTTGTATCAACCCGTGTCCACTAACTACTATAAAAAACTCCCATTTTGTGTTATGCCAGTGTTCTCCCTTAGTAATTCCTGGTTTAGTTATATTAACAGAGAATTGTCCATTATTTTGAGTTTTTAATAATTCTGTAAAACTTCCTCTATCGTCTACATTCATCTTTAATTGGAAACTTATCTTATCTTTTGGTAAATAAGAAAGATATGTTGAGTATAATTTCTTTTCAAAGCTGTTTGATGGAATCTCAGGCATAATCAAAGTTGAAGGTTGAGAATTAAATTTATTCAATAACTCAACAATTTCTCCTAATGTAATTACATGTGTTGTGGGAACATAATAATATCTTCCTTCTTCATTTGGAACTACATCGACTCCCTCAAAATTACACTTATGACCATTACCTTCTAATAAAGAAATCATCTCATCAACCAAGTCATCAATATATAATAATTCTAGCTTAGTATTAACATCATTTACTTTTATGTCTAAATCATTGGCTATATTATAGCAAAATGTGGCAATAACCGAGTTATAATTCGGTTTACACCATTTACCAAAAAGATTAGGAAACCTATATACATAAACATCTGTGTTATTTTTCATTCCATAGTCAAAGAATAATTCTTCTCCCATTAATTTGCTCTTACCATACTCACTATCCTCATATCTACCAATTAGTGAAGCTTGTATAGAACTTGATAACATTACAGGGCAATTATTTTTATATTTTTGTAATGTATTTAACAGTTCTGAAGCAAAACCATAATTACCTTTGATAAACTCATCATCATTTTTCGGTCTGTTTACCCCCGCTAAATTAAAAATAAAATCGCAATCAGAACAAAATTCATTTAGTTCTTCCTTAGAACTATTAATATCGAATTCATAAATTTCATCTATTTTTAACTTGGGATGTGTCCTGTCTTTATTGTCTTTAATATTTTTCAAAGACTCAACTAGATTTTTCCCAACAAAACCTTTTGATCCTGTTACTAATATTTTCATAATTATCCTTTCTGAAAAACTATCTTTTATTAAACTCAAATCTAGTGTTTAATTTTATTTACTATCATTTCTTCAATTACTTTAAGTTCATTAACTTTAAGTAATTTTAAAACAACTAAATAAGTTATTGCTCCTATTATTGCTTGTATCATAACATTCAATATATTTATCCTAGGCGGATAGATATTTCTGAATAACATAAGTACACCTAACATCAATATACCAGAAATAAAAATCTTAGATATATTCCTTATACATTTTTCCTTCATTTCATTGTCGTTAATGTATCGTTTAATATTGCGTTGTAACAAAATTGCAGCAACAATGGATGAAACACTAGTGGCAAGAGCTAATCCTGAAGCTCCCATAAATTTAGATAATATTAAATTAAGAACAACATTGAGTGCAACAGCAATAATCGAATTCTTTACTGGCGTTTTTGTATCACCATATGAATAATACACTCTGAATTGAACTTCCCTGTATGCTATTCCAATTATTCCAAGTAAATAAAAGAAAACAGCTGAAGAAGTGGTGAATAAAGCTGATTCATCGAATGCTCCTCTTAAAAATAATACTCCCGTTATTTCTTTTGACAGATACATACCACCTATCATTAAAGGCAGAACCATTAATGTCATAATTGATATAGCTTCATAGAAATATTTTGCTAATTTTTTATGATCATTATTAACTGCAAGCTCTGATATCTTTGGATACATCAATGTTATTAGTGGAGCCAATAATACCCCTTCAATAAATCCATTTAATCTGTTTGAATAATTCAGTGCAGATATTGAGCCTGTTGGTAAAAATGAAGCAATAGTCCTATCAATTATAACATTTAACTGACTCGCGCATGATCCAACAACCAATGGAGCTGCTAAAACCATTATATCTTTGATATATCGGTCCTTAAAATCAATGAAAAATCTATGTTTATATTCATTCCTTTTCAAAACAGGAATCAGTAAAATTATTTGCAGTAAGTATCCTAAAGTGATTCCAAATGCCAAATAAAACTTAGAAAAATAGAATGAAAGGATTATACCACTAATTAAACCTATATTTAGCGGGATTCCTATAGCAGATGAAACATAAAAAGAATCTTTAATATTTAAATAAGGTATTAGAATTGTAGTAGCCCCTAGAAACACAATCGCCCAGATTGAAATTCTAGTAAAGTATATTGCCAATTCTAATTGATCTCCCTTAAAACCAGAAGCTAATAACTTAACAAACAAACCTGGAAAAACAGAAATAATAATTGATATTCCCAGTGTGAATATCAGGATAATATTTGTCAAATTTGATGTGAAAAATTCTGCTTTATTTCTTCCTTCATTTTTTAGTATTTTGTTATAAGTAGGTATATAACCAGCAGTAATCCCTGTACCTATTAAAGTAAATAAAATACTTGGAATTGTAAATGCAACAAGGTAAGCATCAGAAATATTTGATGTTCCATAAAAATATGAAAGTACCATTTCTCTAGCAAAGCCAAATACTTTACTTATAATTTGTATTAAAATTAAAACAATTCCTATTTTCCCCATAGATATCCTTTCAAATCTTTTATTTTCAATTATATAAATTTAAGGTTCAGCATTTCAGTTAATCAAATTGTTTTTTCCATTTATTTATTCTATCTAAAGGAATTACAATTTCTGTTGAAAACTTAGAATTAATCCTATTGTCTAGTTCATCTAGTTTTTCACGTTTAATAACAGGTAAGTTAAAATCCTTATGTTTTTCAGTAGCTCTATTATCAATAGCTAGTATCCCTCCATGAAGTCTTGTTCCTACATAATCACAGTTATTATTTTTCAAAAAATTAGTGTATTCATTTAAATCACTATAAATAATATTTACTTTACTTTCAAGACCTAATTCTTTTATATAGTCATAATCAGTATCGCCTTGAATCCAATAATATACTTCTTCATAATTTTCAAATAAGATATCTAATACTTTTTTATCATACTCCTTTTTATCCATTCCATTAGTAAGAGTACAAACCACTTTATTAGACTTAACTTTCGTATACTTTCACAAAATTCAGGCGTAAAATTCCACATAGTTGAACAACCAGTATTTATTACATTATTTATACCTATTGATTTAAGCATTTCTTTCGTATATTCATCCTTTACACTATGATAAAATTCTTTATTTAGGACAGTATTATAAAACAATTTAGAATATAAATTTGGATTATCATTATATTGCCACCATCCTGCTCCAACGAGTATTGATCCTTTTAAGGTTTTTGCTGATAACACATTTATATCCCATTGTCTAAATATACCATTCATATTACCTTTAAGTAAATTACTACCACAGACAAACTTGAAGTCATAATCTTTCAGTAACTTCCTAAATACAATATTCAAAGGAGTGCGAGTCGTTACATCAATAAAATAACTTTTTTCCATAAAATCTTTTAATTGGTCCCTTACTGCTTCATAAATAATTTGATTTCCTTTATTAAAGCTTGATGTAGAAGGGTTTAAAAATATAATTTTTTATATTTATTTTTATACATCTTTTTCCTACATTTTTTAAAATTCTAAAAGATTACTCAATTCGTTAAGTCTATGGAAAACTCTATATTTTTCGTGATTGAATATATTAATATACGGTAAATAGGTTTGATTTAATAAATACTTTGCAGTCATCGAAAAATCTCTAATCATAAAAATACTAAATACAATAAATACTAATAAAGCCATCTTTGCATTTATATTTCCATTATTTTTAAAAATTGAATTAGCAATTAAGATACTCATAAGCATCTGAGCATAGGCAAATAATCTCGACATAGGTAATTCATATCTCAAGAATATTATATTTAACAAAAACAAGATTAGCACAAAACTCATACATCTTTTATTGAATGCTGATTTTTTATCCAAGTATTTTAAATAGTTATAGTAACATATATAAAATAAAATCACTTTCTTTATTACTTTTAAGATTAAGGATAATCCAGAAACTGATTCATTATAATAATATCTTAGTTGCTCATTGTGGAAGATTTCAAAAGAAAACTTATATAAACAAACACCAATTAATAATGATATGCTAAATGTTACTATTAAATTTTTTTTTCGAAGCAAATCCAAATTCAATTTATCAAATATTTTAACAATTATATTTAATAAGATCAATACAATTGAACTTTTATGAATTAAACTCATAACTAAAGCAGAAATATAAAATCTATTTCTATTTCTTTTATTATTATCGTGCAGATAATTTAACAAGTAATATGATGTTACAGATAATGTTAACATTTGCCTTAGTGCACTTAAATAGTAGCTATTCAATAATAGTGAAAATATTATAAATAAAGTAAATGTCTGTTTATTTGAATAAATATTGATTAGCTTATACAAATAGATTATAGATATAATGTTGAAAAGTACAATAGTTCCTTGATAGTCAAAATTTAATTTTCTTAGTAAAAAAAATATATATCTAAAACCTATTTCCTGGGTAAAAACGGGCTTATATATCAAAGAGTACATATCATAATTATTAAATTCAAAAATATATTTATAGGATATATAATCTATGCCTATGTAATATCTTAATGATAATAATAAAAAAAATAACGCTATTGAAATTTTATAAATTAAATTGTATTTATCTTTGATAAAACAAGATAAATACATTAATATCGGAAATGTATATAACAAATTTTTCTCCTATTACTATTTAAATAATTTTAAACTATCATTTATGGAATTTTTAATGTTGAGTACCGATTCAATATATTCTGAAAAATTAGAGTAATCTATTACTTTTCTTTCAAAATTTTCTAATACCCTAACGTATTCATCTATATTATTTAATGATATATTATGACCTACCTTAAACTTATCTAAATTATTCCACTGTGTTCTGTCGCTAATTATAACTGGAACTCCTGATAATAATGATTCAGAAATAATATGTCCAAAATTCTCGCCTCTAGTAGGAAGAAATAAACAATCATACTGTATTAAAATCTTAGGTACTTGTTCATTTTTTACTGGATAAAAATAATTAACTTTAACATTATTAGGAACTTTTATTTTCATACAATAATCAAAGTATTTTTTATCTTCGATAGGCCCATAAATGTCGAATTTCACATTTCTCTTTACATTTGACAAGACTTTTAATGCGAAATCCAAATTCTTCATAGGACTAATTCTAGATAAGAATACTATTTGGAGATAATCTGAATTATTGACTTCCTTTTTTATATAGTCTGATTTCAAGGAAGGTAAGTCCATCGCTACTTTTACTTTATTGGTAAAAATTTTTTGTATGTCTTTTTTCTCTAATTCCGTTGATGCTTGGAATACAACATCTTTGTATAAATTTAGTATATTACTATAAAGTAAATATAATTTCTTTTTTTTCTCTTTTTGTTTTAAAGCGCCCTTACCTAATTCTCCTCTTGGTGCTATGATAATTTTTCTAGAATCAATTTTCTTTAATTTTACAAGATGCATTATATAAATAGATATGTTATAAAAAATCCCATTTAAGTATATGAAATCAGGATTAATTTCTCTTATTTGCTTATATATGATATTCAAATTTTGATGTTGAGTATATATTATTTTATAATTCAATCTTTCTATCCATTTATCTGTTTCAACATCATATACTTCATCACTATTTAAATCATGATTTAGCGTAGATATATAATATTCTATAAAAACCGATGTGTTATTAATCAAATTTTTAATAGTTTGAACTGGTCCTCCACCGTTTTCACCAGGTAAATAATATGGCATCGGAATAAATACTTTTTTTTTCATTTGAATCTCCATTTATATGGTCTTATTGTATATATCTTTTATGTGATGTATTGATAATAACTTATCTTTTACTTCTTTTACAGAAAGCAAATCTGTATTATTAGAATTAAATTCCTTTCGATTAAATCTTATCTTATATCCTAATGAAAAAAATTTATCATAATTAAGACCTCTATTGTCTGCTGGAACTCTATAATAGTCACCCATATCAATAGCTCTTGCACATTCTTCATTAGTTAATAATGTTTCAAACATTTTTTCGCCATGTCTAATTCCAATTATTCGTATATCTTTTTCATTTCCACCAAAAATATCTATTACGGCTTTTGCTTGTGTTTCAATAGTGCATGCCGGAGCTTTTTTTACAAGTATATCGCCATTTTCAGCATTATTAAATGCGTATAATACTAATTCTACAGCTTCGTCAAGGCTCATAATAAACCTTGTCATGGATGGGTCTGTGATTGTTATCGGATTCCCTGATCTAATTTGATCTATCCACAATGGTATGACAGATCCTCTAGAACACAATACATTACCATACCTAGTGCAGCAAATCCTCGTGTTGTTTGATGTTCTTGATTTAGCCACTGCTACTCTTTCTTCAAGTGATTTTGTTATTCCCATTGCATTAATCGGATAAGCAGCTTTGTCTGTTGATAAGCAAACAACAGATTCCACATTAGCTTCAATTGCAGCAGTCAATACGTTATCTGTACCAATAACATTCGTTTTAACGGCTTCCATCGGGAAAAATTCACATGATGGTACTTGCTTTAGTGCAGCCGCATGAAAGATATAATCAACTCCGTAAATTGCTTGCCTGATTGATTGAATATCTCTGACATCTCCTATATAAAACTTTAATTTATCTGAAAAATCTGGATAATTAACTTGGTAATGATGTCTCATATCATCTTGCTTTTTTTCATCCCTTGAAAATATTCTAATTTCTTTGATTTCGGTATCTATAAATTTTTCTAAAACTGCATTACCGAATGATCCTGTACCTCCGGTAATCATTAATATTTTATCTTTGAACATACATCTACTCCTATTTAAAATGATTCATAATAGTATTATATGGTATATCAACAGTGAACTTGTTTTCTATGCATTTTCTTGAGTTTTGCCCATAATATTCTCTGTTTTTCTTGACCATCAGTTTATCAGCATTTTCTAGGAATTCTTCTACATTTCCTGAAATTGACCAACATCCGACTTTATCATCATTTATTATATCTATCACGTCTGAATTAATATCTGTTGCTGCTAATATTGGTAGTCCATATTCTAAATACGATAAAGCTCTTGACGGAAAGTTAGGAATAGTAAATCGTGAATCCAACAATATAATTCCAACATCCGAAGTTGAAAGCAACATTTCATATTCTTGACTGGGAAGTTGTCTGATAAGTTTCACATTTTTTAATTTATTTTTTATAATAAATTTCTCTATTTTATTATATTCTGTACCATATCCAACTATTAAGTAAAATCTTTTTGGGTTATCGTCAGCGTTAAGCACATCCAAGAAAAAATCTAATCCTTGTGGAATCCCTAAATTTCCACCATACATGAAGATTATCTTATCTTTAGGTATATGATATTTTTCTAAGATTTTCTCATCTTTGAATTTATATTTTCTTTTTTCTGAAATATCAAACGCATTCGGCAAAACTTCTAACTTATCTTCATCAATCTTATTATGTTCAGCTATATATTTAACATTTCTATATGACATACAACCAATAAAGTCAGATATATTATATAGTTCTTCTTCCTTTGATTTGAAATATCTATATACAATATTTTTTATTCCTTTGTCTGATAAAATTTGCAAATCCAATGCATTCTGAGGAAAAATATCCTTCAGCATTAGATAGGTTATGCAGCTTTGTGTTTCTTTAATATATTTTAGTAATTTAATAAAAGTTATCGGTGGAGTTGCATATAGTACAAGATCAAACTTAACTTGATCAAAATATTTCATATAACTTTTGTAAAAAATATTTTCTAGTTTTATTGAATTAATTCCTTTTTTTATAAAACTTGTTTTTGTTATATTTCCAGTAGCAACTTTTAGCTGATGAATTCCACTAATTGTTTCGTATTCTGTTGGTAAATTTAATCTTTTTTCTCTTGGACTTATAGTATAAATATCATGTCCATTTTTTTTGAATTCTTTTAATAAATCAATGTATATGCTTTTTTTTGATAAATCATCTAGATTTATAATCGATAAATATAATATATTCATTTATTTATTTCTCCATATATGATATACAGATCTGCATTCAAAATATTGGAATCCATTATTTTGATAAAATCTAGTTGCTTTATAATTATTTGCTTGAGTTCCAACTATTATTCTCTCTATATTTTTTTCTAAAGCAAAATTTTCTAGCTCTGCCATTAACGTCTTTCCTACTCCCCTCATTGTGTTATTTAAATCAGTAGCAAACAATTCTATTATTATAGTGTTTTTATCTATATGGAATATCATAAAACCAATACATTTATTTTTTTCTGTGTATGTTAAAAAATATTTGTTTTCTTTATTAAAAGAATTCTTAGTCCATTCATAATAAACATGAGATGCTTTAAATGAGTTTATGTTTTTATCATTACTAAATCTTGAAATTTTAAATGAGTTTTCAGATATATTCATAATATCCCTGTTAAATACTTTATTGCTCTTTATAGTGCACCTATTATCGTTTGTTGTTTTATTATTTTTTTTAACTTTTTTTACAAATTGAACGTTGATATCTGAAAGGAATGCATCTCCTATATATTTAACAAGTTCGTTATTTTTAGAATCATTATTATAATTAATTATCGTTAAAAATTCGAATTTTTTTATTCTTTTTTTTATATCATCGTAGTGTTCATATGGAACAGAATTCAATAAATCCAACCTTCCAGCTGCAATATTAAAATATTGAGTATCCCATTTTAAATCAACAATATAAAAATCATCATTCATTCGTGCTCTCCTTGTTATTATCTGAATTATAAAGTTCTCTATTCGAATCTATATAAATATTTTTTCTTAATATGACAATCTGAATTGTTTTGATAAATATCTTTAAATCTAGAATGAAGCTAATATTATTTGCATAATACACATCATTTTCTAAACGTTTTTCCCAATTTATAGAATTTCTAAAATTTGCTTGATTATATCCACTAATGCCTGGTAAAACTTCTAGTTTTCTTTTCTGAGCTTCACTATATATTTTATAATGATCTGGCAAATCAGGTCTAGGTCCAATGAAACTCATGTTTCCCTTAATAATGTTAAAAATTTGAGGTAACTCATCCAAGCTTGTTTTTCTTAAAAATTTTCCAACTCTGGTAACTCTTTTATCATTTACACTATTATATGTAGATCCATCAAGATTTCTAATATCCTTAGAACCAACCTTCATAGTTCTTAATTTGTACATATTAAATATCTTTCCTTGAAATCCAAGTCTACTGCTAATATAAAACGGTGTCTTGAAATCTTCAAAAAAAACAATTAAACTTAATATAAGTATTAGTGGAAGAATAAAAGGCAAGAAAGCCAAAGAAAGTATTATATCCAAGATCCTTTTAATATATTTTTTATATAAATGATGCTTCATCTTTTTTCCCTTCTTTATTTAATTTTAAAACAAATTTAAACATATAGTGTCTTAAGCGGAATATTTTGTGTGATTTTTTTCTAAATTATTTTGTTTTAAAATTTTGAAATTACAATAATTATTTTAGATTATCCTCTATCTTGTCTTTTACTTCATTCAAACTACTATCATCTGCTACCATCATATATAGTCTGTATCCATGCATAGCATAAGATGGAAGTCCCATTTTGCCAGTACCTTTTAAATCTTGTGATTCTATCTTGTATCGATTTGGTGCATCAATTTCTTTGTTTATCATTTGAACCATAAAATCTTTGGACATGTTGGTTTGTGCTGATTTCTCTGCTATTGCTAGTATTTGTGATGTTTTGAGTAGACTTTCTGGTCTAGAGGCTTTTTCTATTATAGCTTTCAATACTCTTTCTTGATTTCTTCCTCTATCATGATCCCCATCTGCTAAGTGGTATCTTTCTCTGGAGAATACTAATGCTTTCTTTCCATCTAGGTGAACATTTCCTTTTGGAAAGTTATATCCACCTGCATTGAATGTTTGTACGTTATCAACGTCAACTCCATCTAACACATCAACTACTTCTATTAATGTGTTGAAGTTGACTTTTGCGTAGTAATCAAGTTTTGTGTCCAAAAAGTTTTCTAATGTTTTGATTGAAGAATCAATACCATATATTCCGGCATGTGTCAGTTTATCTTTTTGATTGTTTCCTCCACCAGCTATCGGAACATAAGTGTCTCTTGGTACTGTTGTTATCAAAATTTTTCTCGTTTTTTGATTTACTGATACTATTAAATTGACATCTGATCTTGATACTGTTTCGATAGGACCGTATGTGTCTATTCCTGATATATATAGATTAAATGAAGTTTTATCTTCAGCTTGATTTGAAAGCTTGTTAATTCTTGTAAATTCTTTATCGCCTACAATTTCTGTTAATTCATCAAATTCTGGTATGAAATCTTTAATTACAGACCTATATGCTTCATTTAGTACGATAAAATCCGTTTTTTTTGAAATGAGGTTTTTTGCTGCTAACATATATGAATCAACATCTGTTGTTTTAAGATTTTTATTGATTTTTCCATCTATCTCGTTAACAAATGTATTAACATCTATTTTGTTTTCATTTTCATATACTTGTGTTATCAAATCATCTTTTTTGATTAGTTCTTCTAAGTTAGATGCTTTTAACTTTACTAATGATAGTTTGACTTTGGTTTGTTTGATACTTTCAGTATTAGAAACTTTTTCAAGTGCTTTCATTGATTTTGTTATATAAAAAGTTCCTGTAATTGTTGTGACGACGATTATTGAAAAAAGTATTATTCCAAAAGTTTTGGCAACTATACTTTTTCTAGACAATAATAGTACAACCAATAACGTTAATAATATAAACCCAACTACTACTATTATCTGATATTTACTGGGTAATAATTTGTTTGATAATAAAATATAAGAAAAAAACGCTGATGCAATTAACGAAATTATTCCTAATACTGATGATAATATTTTGTTTTTCATATTATTCCCCTGTTTTTATCTTGATGTATTCTGATAGGACAAATCCTTCCATGTCATTGTATTTTACTTTTGTCCATTTGACTCCATCAAGATCTTTTTCTTCTAGTACTTCTAATTCAGTGTTTTGAGGAATTGATGCCAATAGTCTTTGATCAGCTCCAGCTTGTTCTCTTAAATTCAATGATTCCACGTTAACTGCGGCAATTTTCTTAGCTGGTTTTTTTTCGGTATTTTCTTTTTTTTCTTCGTTATTCTTTTCGATTTTTTCTGCTACTTCTTTTTCTGTCTTCTCGGATTCTTTTTTATCTTTCGATTTTTGAGTCCTCACAGAAACGTACGTCTCTTGTTCGTAGCAGCCTGTTGTAACTACAACTAAGCTCATAAGAATGATCAAAAATTTTAATCTATTTTTCATTTTTATTCCTTCTTAATATTTTCTTCCAGAATGGTTCTTTTTTTATTTTAGGTATTTCATCCACAATTTCAGTTTTTCTAATAAATTCATCGTTGATGATTTTTTGTGGATTTTCTATTACAACTTCACTATACCAGTCTTCTCCCATTTTGTTTTTTAAATAGTCCAATTGTTTCTTAACATCTGGGTTTCTTCTTTCTGGAGAGTGAGTATCTGTTCCAACTATTTGGACCATATCTTTGTCAAGCAATTTGTTTGCCATTTTATATTCTTGGCTGGATTCATTTTTCAATGAACTCAAATTTATTTGGAATAATGCTCCTGCTTTGTAAATTTTTTCAATAAAATCAAATTCTTCTTTAGTAACTTGGTATCTTTCTACATGTGCAAGTACTGGAATATATCCCGATAATTGAATTTGATAGATTAGCGAAGGTGCGTAGTTAACTTTTCCCAAGAAAGGAAATTCGATTAATACATACTTTGAATCGGCTAGTGTGAATACTTCATGATTTTCCAATTCATGTAGTGTGTTTTCATCAAGAAATATTTCATTACCAAGGTATATCTCGAAATCTATGTTTTGATCTTTGAGTTCATTTAATATGGTTTGTCTGCTTTCGATGATTGCTTCTTTAGATGGTAAATACTTCCCGTTATAATGATGGGGCGTAGCTACTACACTGTGGTATCCGTTTTCTATATATTTGTGGATAATTGCCATGGATTCTTCAAGGCTTTGTGCTCCATCATCTAATCCAAACAATACATGTGTGTGAATATCTATCATAATATTCTCCAATTTCTTCTATAATTATATATTAGGATTGGCTGTTTCCATATTTGTATCCGTAACCGTATCCATATCCATACTTGTGTTTGTTTTTAATTTCTACTTTATTCAACACTGTTCCTAACACGTTGGCTCCTACATGTTTAAGGTTTTGAAGAGTTACGTCTATTTCTTCGTATTTTGTTTCGCCTTGTGCCACTACAAGTAAAACTCCATCTGCCATTGTCGATAATACTTGTGCATCTGTAAGTATTCCTGCAGGAGGTGTATCTAATATGATGACATCATATATTGTTTCAAGTTTTTCAAGTAATCTTTTCATTCTTTCTGATCCAAGTAATTCAGATGGATTTGGAGGAGTTGGCCCTGTTAGTATGATGTCTAGGTCACTTTCTTCACTATCTTTCATTTTCACTTGATCATAATCCAATCCTTTAACTAAAAGGTTAGTTAATCCTAAATTAAATTGAGTTCCAATAATTTTACCAATTGATGGGTTTCTGAGGTCGCAATCAACCAACAATACTTTTTGGTGATTTTTTGCCATTGATCTTGCTAATTTTAATGCGATTGTCGACTTTCCTTCACTAGGATGTGAAGATGTTATTACTATTTTTTTTAATTGTTTATCTATTGATGAAAATGACAAGTTTGTTCTTAATGTTCTGATTGCTTCATCAATCATTGATGTATTGTCATAATAAGCGTGTTTTTTCGCCATACTATTTCTCCTTAATTTCTGGTATTATACCAAGTACTGGTAGGTTGAGTTTTTCTTGTAATTCTTCTGCAGTTTTAATTCTTGTGTCATTTATTTCAATAAACACTGCAATAAATGATGAAATGAATAATCCCAATAAAGCTCCCAACGCTGTGTTTCGTATAATTTTAGGAGAGGAAGGCTTATCAGGAATCACTGCTTCATCTAATATGTTTACATTATCTACATGCATTATCGTTTTGATATCTTTTTGGAAAATTTCCGCAGTTTCATTTGCGATATCAGTCGCTCTTTGAGGAATGTTATCTCTTACTTTAACTGAGATTAACTCTGTGTCTTTTACAGGTTCTACTTCTACTTTCTTTTGATATTTTTCAAGATCAAAATCAAGTTGTAGGTTTTTGATTACTTGTTCTGCAATACCTCTTGATTTGATTATTTCACTGTATGTAGATACTAGTTTTTGATTTAGCATTACTTGATCGTATTTGATATTTTCTGTTTTGTCATAATCTTTAGGTTTTCCTATTATCATAGTTGTAGAAGCTTCGTATTGTGGTCTTATTAAAAATTTGCTAACACCAAAAGCTAATATGCCTCCAAGTATCATGAATAATAATATCCACTTTATTCTTCTTCTAATTCCTTCTATAAGTTCTAGTAAACTAATCTCTTCCATATATTCCTCCGAAGATTTATTTTATAATTTTATTAATATCTATATAATTTTATATCATATGAATTTTTTTGTAAACAGCAAAAATGCGAATTTATCTTATTTTACAAAACAAAAAAAATTTTCTATTTTAAAATAAAAACTGATATTATTTTTGTTAGTTTTTTTATTTAACTTTTGAAGATATATTCATATTTATTTTACATTTATGTATTAAAAAACCGGGTTTGATTGTCAAACCCGATTTTGTGTTAAATATTAGTTGTCACTTCTTGCGAATCCGTTTTTCATTTCGCAGCTTGCTGTGAATAAAACGTCGTGAAGTAATTTGTCTGTTTTTTCTTTTAAGAAATATTTGTTGATGATTTCGTTGGATTTAGATTGAACTGCTCCTTGGTATCTTTCGATGAAGATTGCTGTTTTGTTGAAGTGTGCATCGCAAAGTGCTGCTATGATTCTGTTAGCCCAGTAGAAGTTTTCTGATGTTGCTTTTACTACTTGATCTCCTACATAGCTTGGTGTTGTTTCTACGTTTGCGTAGAATGCAACTGCTGCGTTGAATGCGTTGCTACCGAATGACAACCATTGAATTGCTCTGATTTCTTCTGGAGCGTATGGTCTTATTTGTGTGAAATGAGTTACATTGTCACGGCTAATTCCCAATGGACGATACATTCCACGGTAGTTTGGATCTCCGTGTTTTGCGTAGCAATCGTAAGGTGTTCCTTCATAGTGGCTAGACAATATTGTCTTCATATCTTCAACTGTGATTTTTCTTTCTGGTACCATTGCCCATGGCAAATTGTCAGATTCTGGTGTGAAATCAGCATCTACTCCATCCCAAATCAATGTGTTTGGATTGAAATATCTTAGCATAATCCATGCTCTTGGTGTGTTGTATGTGTGGTCTGAATGATCGTGAGATCCATATGCTAATCTTGGATTTACATAATCTTCTTGATCTAAGAATAAGTGATGTTTTTCGGACCATTCTTTCAAATCTTTTGAGCACATGAATTCTTTTTGTTCACCATAAGCATCGTCGAAATCAAAATAATCAATTCCCAATTGGTTTGGCATTACAACGTATGCATCATCAGGAACTCTTCTTGCCATCCAGTGATGTCCGCCGATTGTTTCCAACCACCAAATTTCGTCAACATCTTGGAATGCGATTCCGTTTGATTCATAAGTTCCGTGTTCTTCTAATAATTTTCCTAATCTTTCAACGCCTTCTCTTGCAGAGTTGATGTATGGAAGAACAAGAGTTACGAAATCTTCTTCACCAATACCGCCACATTTTTCTTCTTTTGTTGGGTATTGGATCAATGGATCTGCTCCTTGAACTCTTGCGTTTGTAGTGATAGTTTCAGTAGCGCTCATTGAAATATTTTTTTCGTTAACGCCTGATGCAGCCCAATCTCCTTCGAATGTATCAGAGTTTGGAAGCGCTGTATATCTCATAGGATTATCTGGTAAATCCACCTTGCATCCCGATAAAACTGATTCGTATTTTCTTGGTTGATCTTCTGGTTTTACAACGATAAATCTTTTTGCTGTAAAAATTCCAGAAGGAGAATCTTCACTTCTTGAAATAATTGTAGAGCCGTCGAAGCTTGCTTCTTTACCTACTAATAATGTAGTACATGCCATAATTTTCTACCTCCTAAATTTGATATCCTTTTTTTAATATCCAATATCATTATACCCCTTTTTAAAAATTTTTACACCACAAAATAAAAAAACTCCGAGATATTTTCGGAGTCAAATTTAATCTGTAAGAGCTTGCATCAATATTTCTCTAAATTTGTCGATGTTTATTTTAGTGATTACTTTGCAGTTGAATTCGCCATTTTCTTCTTTTATTAAATCCCTGTAGCTCATTCCTCTTGTTTCATCGTTTTGCACATCAATTTTGATGTACATGTCTTCTGTTTCGAAAACTTCTGGATTATCAAGAACGATTACCGAGCAAGGATCGTGAATTCCTGCGTCGTTTGATGCGTAATATTTCAAAATTCTGTGTGCAAATTTTGTTCTTTTCGTTTCAATCGTATCCAAAAATTGAATTTGCTCATCTGTTATGCTGGCTTTTTGTGTAACGTTGAGTCCAGCCATGATGAGTTTCACGCCGCTTTCAAATACAATTTTTGCAGCTTCAGGATCCACGAAGAAATTAAATTCGCTGAGGCTTGTTACATTTCCTCTTGTGATGGAGCCACCCATAATGCTGATTTGCTCGATTTTTTCCTTGTCTTCTGGAAAAGTTCGAAGCAATAGCGCGATATTTGTAAGTGGTCCTACTGCAATGATTGTGATTTTTTCAGTCGATTTTTGAATGATTTCGTGCATCATTGTAACTGAATTTTCGCTTGAAAGTTCTCCTACATCGTCTGATTCAATCATATTTCTAAATCCTGCAATTCCATCATCTCCGTGAACTGTCGCAAAGAAAGGCTCTCTTACAAGTGGCACTTCTTGTCCTTTTCCCATCGGAACATTTATATCCAATAATTTTGCCAAACATTGCATGTTTCTTGTTGTGTGGTCAATTGATACGTTACCATTTACCGATGAAAGTGCCAACAAATTTAAATTTTTTGCTTTTTTAATTGCAAATAATGCCGCTGCATCATCCACACCTGGATCAAAATCCAATATACAATTAATCATTGTGTCCTCCAAAATCTTTGATGTAATCTACAAAATCATCCACCGACAACAATTTTTCGTTCAAATTAATCGAATTGCAAAGTCTTTTGATAACAGGCGGTTGGATGTATGCTTTTTGTAGTATTTCGTCTTCGTCAAAAACTTCCTTCTTATCTGCGTCTTTGATGATTTCCTTGTTGGACATTACGACAACTCTGTTGAAGTTTTCAACGACAAATTCCATATCGTGCGTTATTGTTATGATTGTTTTGTTCAAATCGTGCAAATGATCGATGACTCTTTTCAAGCAACTCATCGAATATGCGTCTTGTCCTGCAGTTGGTTCATCAAATATGAAAATATCGCAGTCGTTTGCGATTGTAATTGCAATCGTGATGAATTTTCTCGTACTAAATGGCAAATCGTAAGGATGATCGTCCAAATATTCTGAAAGCTCGCAAATTTCGCACGCCTGTCTGACACGTCTATCCATTTCATCCTCGCCGACTTTCAATGCTCTCAACGAAAATGCGACTTCATCGTAAACTGTTGAGTTGAAGATTTGATCGTTAGGATTTTGGAATACGTAGCCAACTTTTCTGGAGATTTGGGCTGTTGTCATGTCTTTTGTGTTTTTGCCCTCTAATAAGATTTCTCCAGAACTTGGTCTCAATAATCCATTCATTAATTTGGCGCAAGTTGATTTGCCGGCTCCGTTTTGTCCTACGATTGCAACTTTTTCTGAAGGATTCACAACAAAATTCAAATCGTTAATCGCTTTGAATCCGTTAGGATAAGTAAAGCTTACATTTTTAAATTCTAATTCGCTCATTAATCTTCCTCCAATTCTTTCTTGCACTCATCCAAAGTGATAGGAACTTTTTTGAAAAATCCTGGTTTTTCTGCATTCATCTTGTAGGCAAGTTTCGAAACTATAGGCATAGATACATTGCTTTCTTCGATTTTGTCGTTTGATAAAACTTCGTGAGTTTCACCGTTGAAGATGATTTCTCCATCGTCCATTACGACAACTCGATCTGGATATTCCGCTATCAAATCAATTTTGTGTTCGACCAATATTATAGTTTTGTTTTGTGATTTCAAAAGTTTTAAAATGTCGAATATTTCTTCAGTTCCCAGTGGGTCTAGCTGACTTGTAGGCTCGTCAAATATTAACACTTTTGGATTCATGACGATGATAGATGCTATCGCAACTCTTTGCGATTGTCCACCTGATAATTCGTTCGGATTTTTATCTTGTAAATCTTCTATTTTAAGTAATTTAATTACATCAGTTACTCTTTGTTTGATTTCTTCTCTTGGAACTCCCAAGTTTTCGAGTCCGTAGGCTATTTCTTCGAATACAGTTTTCTTGATTCCAGAAATTTGACTGAATGGGTTTTGGAATACAAATCCAACTAATTCTGCCATTTCCCCACGTTCGATATCGTCGATGTTTTTGTTGTCAATTATTATGTCGCCTGAAATCTCTCCTTGAACGAAATCCGGAATTATTCCTCTAATAATGTTGCACAAAGTCGTCTTGCCGGAACCATTTTTGCCGATAATTCCTATGAATTCTCCTTGTTGAACGTACAAATCCAAATTTTTTATCGTTTTTTCTTGTTGAAGTTCATATTTGAACGAAACATTTTTAAGTTCTATCATTATTTAAACCTCCACACCAATGCCAACACAACCAAGGCAATGAATACGTAGAAAATTATTCTGTCTGTAGTTGTTTTCTTGATTTCTTTGAGGCATGTTTTTTCGTTTTCGGATGCAAATCCACGTGCTTCTAGTGTAATCGTCTTTTCGTCGATTTCTGAAAGTGAAGATATAATCAAAGGTCCAAGTGAAGGGAAGAACGCCTTCGCTCTGTTTTTCAAAGAGCCTGTCGTTTCAATTCCACGCGCTTCTTGGGCTTTGATGATTTTGGAACTTTTCTTAATCATTTCAGGAATCATTGTCATTGTTGCCATGATAACGTAACTTGTAACGTGGCTTACATTTTTTTCTTGAAGTGATATCATCAAGTCTTCGATGTCTGTTGTTTCGAAGAATAATAAAAACAAAGTTATAAGTGTAAGAATGAATTTAGTTTGTTCCAAACCATTTAATATCCCGTTAAGTGTCACTCTCATAAATCCTAAATTCAAATAAACGTGTTCTGTTGATTTGTCCAATAACAATTGGAATAAAAACATTATTAGTAATACGAATAATAAAACTATCCACAATTTTTTGAAATATGGTTTGAATTTATTGTCCAGTAAAGCCAATATCAAACTTAATGGAAGTACGAAAAGATACGCAAATTGCCATGGCAAAACCAACGAAATAATAACTGTAACTATCACTATAAAAAGTTTTGTTGTTGGGAAAATTTTAGATATCATTTTGCACCTCTCACGTATTTGTTCTTCTTTTCTTTTATGTATTCTAGTCCGTTAGGATATCTCAACAAGTTTCTGTTCGGAATGGATTTGATTAGAAAATACACTGCAAAAGAAGTCAAGAATTTGTCCAAAGTTTCTGTAAGAACTGTTGAGCCAAGCACTGATTGCCATAATCCTTTTCCTGTTGCAACCAAAAATGTCGTGATTGCACTTGATCCACTTGCACCAGTAACACCACCGAAAACCAAAACAGTGATTGGCGCAGATGTAATCATCGCCACAAGCCAAATAATAATGGCTACTACAAATGTTTTCTGTGGAGTTTTGAACATTCCTCTCTTACCGCAAAAACCTGCCACCAAGCCAATCGCACCACTTACAATCATGTATGGAAGTTGTGTTGGATTTGTAACAGATGTCACGATATTTGTGACAACACCTGTAAGAAAACCAATCCATGGGCCGCACAACACACCTGTGAATACAGTTCCAATAACATCCAAATAAACGGGCAATTTTAATGCTGCAGTTAAATTTGCACCAACAAAATTGATAGCTATACCAAGTGGAATAAGTAAAATTACCGACAAATTATAGCTAGTCTTAGATTTAGATTTCATAAATTCCTCCTATAAATTTTGCGGAAAATATTTCCCACTGAATAAATTTTATCATAATTTGGAGAATTATTGAATCATTTTATCGTTAAAAAGATTAATAAAAATTTTTGATTGCTAAATTGTTTAAGACAAAAATCACAAAACTCTTAACATACCCTTTTTATTTGGAAATTGTTGGAAATTAAATTTCTCGTAAAATTTATCGTAAGGAGTGTTCGCCAACAAAATAATATAGCTATCCTCATCGTAATTTTCGTCCAAGTAGTTGCTAACCTCATTCATCAAAACTCTTCCCAAACCATTTTTCTGATAGCTTGAATCTACCATCACATCAGTTACCACAAGACTAATCGCCCCATCGCCGACAACTCTTGCCATCGCAATTAACTTTTCGCCATCATAAATCGATGTAATGAAAAGAGAATTTTCGATTGCAACCTTCGCATTCTTTTTCGATTTTCTATTTCCAATACCAGATTTTTCACGCAAATCGTTGTAATCATCTGGACTAACCGCTGCATTTTTTATAACGTATTTTGTGTTCATAATTCACCTCACAAATATTATCCATTATTTTCTAATTTTTGACAAAAAAAAGATATCAGCTACTTGCCAATATCTCTAAGGTTTATTTTGAAATTTGAGGATTCTTTTTTACAAATTCAATTTTCAAATCCATTCCCAAGCCATCAGCTAGTCTTTTCAAAAGATTTATACTTGGGTTTCTGGTTCCATTTTCTAATTTGCTAATGTCTGATTGATCAATGCCAGTTTTTTCTGATAATTGCTTTTGTGTTAAGTTTTGAGATGTTCTTGCAGAAACTAAAGCTCTTATAATATCCATATCTGGTTGAATGTTCTTATATTCATTTGCAAATTCTTTATTTTTCAATTGTTCTTTTAAATAATTATCAAAAGTCTTCATTTTTTGTCCTTTCCGTAAAATCATCTCTGTATTTTTTTGCTTTTTGGATTTCAGCTTTTGGCGTTTTTTGAGTTTTCTTTACAAATCCATTAGTTAATATAATTTTTTTATCGAAATAGAAAAAATACAATACTCTTGTAATATCTCTGCCTTGCTTTGCCCTGAGTTCAAATATACCATCTTCTAAGTGTTTGCTATAGGGTTCTCTTAAATCATTACCAAATTCTTGCAATATTTGAATCAATCCAACTACTTTTGCTTTCATTTTAATAGGTAAATTATCCAAAAACTTTTCTACTGGTATTTCGCCATTTTCTTTTTCATATAATATTACTTCAAAATCATTCATATTTACCTCTGATTATATTTTATGTTATATATCCCATATTGTCAATTGAATTTTCTCACAAAAATAAGCGCTATTACAGCGCCCATTTTACAATTTCATTGACAGAGAAACCAATCCTCTTTCTTTGTCTATTCCAATTATTTTTACTTTTACGGTGTCACTTACTTCGCACACTTCTCTTGGGTTTTTGATGTAGGAGTTGCTCATTTTGGATATGTGGCAAAGTCCATCTTCTTTTATTCCGATATCTATGAATGCGCCGAAGTCCACGACATTTCTTACAGTTCCTGTGACTATCATTCCTTCTTCCAAATCGTCGATTGACAATACGTCTTGTCGTAGAACTGGTTTTGGCATTTCGTCACGTGGATCTCTGCCCGGTTTTTTGAGTTCTTCAATTATATCACGCAAAGTAGGCTCTCCTACTCCCAATTCCTCTGAAAGTTTTTTAACATCGATATCATTCAAATCGTATTTCATAATTTGTTTTGCGATTTCGTAGCTTTCTGGGTGAACTTCTGTATTGTCCAATATTTCTTCGCTTTCAGGAATTCTCAAAAATCCTGCACATTGTACGAATGCTTTTGGTCCAATTCCTTTTACTTTCAATATTTCTTGACGATTAGTGAATGGTCCGTTTTCTATTTTGTAATCCACGATGTTTTTCGCAGTTGTTTTCGTAATTCCAGATACGTAATTCAAAAGTGCAGAGCTTGCTGTGTTGATGTTGACACCAACTGTGTTTACGCAATCTTCCACTACTTCTTCGAGTGATGATTTTAATTTTTTTTGGTTGACGTCGTGTTGATATTGTCCAACTCCGATTGATTGTGGAGAGATTTTAACCAATTCTGCAAGTGGGTCTTGTATACGACGTGCGATTGAGATTGCTCCTCTGATTGTTACATCCAAATCAGGGAATTCTTCGATTGCAAGCTTGGATGCAGAGTAAATACTAGCTCCCGCTTCGTTTACAATTGCGTAGAATATTTCGTCGTCAATTTGCGCCAACAAATCAGATACGTATTTTTCTGTTTCACGAGATGCAGTTCCGTTACCGATTGCGATTAGTTTGACGTTGTATTTTTTAATAAATTCCTTCAAAGTTTCGTCTGCTCTTTGGATTTGTTTTCTGGCATCAGTGACATAAATTACCGCACTGTCCAAGAAATCTCCGTATTCAGAAATTACAGCGACTTTGCAACCAGTTCTAAATCCAGGGTCAAGTCCAATAATCGCAGTTTCTTTGATAGGTGGCTGCATCAAATAAGGTTTCAAATTGCTTTTGAATACGCCGATTGATTCGTCATCTGCCATTTCTTTCATGCTTTGACGCACTTCTGTTTCGATTGATGGAACGATCAATCTCTTGTAGCTGTCTTTGACTGCTTTTTCTATCAAATCGTAAGTTTCAAAATCATTTTTCCTGGCGATTTTTCTCATAATTTTAAAAATATTGTAATCGTCATTTAAAACGAATGAAACTTTCAAGAATCCTTCCTTTTCTCCTCTAAAGATTGCAAGAATTCTGTGAGCTTTTACATCTTTTACTTTCTCAGAAAAATCGTAGTACATCTTGTATGTTCCAGATTCATCTTCGTTTTTCTCTTCAGTTTTCAAAATAGCCTCTGTAACGAAAGAATTACGAACGATATCTCTGAATACTTTTTGTTCCGATACGAATTCTGCTATGATGTCCAAGCTTTTCGCAATTGCATCATCAACAGTTTTGATTTCTTCTCCGTTAATAAATTCTGAAGCTTTTTTCTCAATTTCTGCCAATGAATGAGTCTTTTCCATTATCATATCTGCTACTGGTTGAAGTCCCAATTCTACAGCGATCGATCCACGAGTTCTTTTCTTAGGCTTAAATGGAAGATAAATATCTTCTAATTCTGTCAAAATAGCCGCTTCGTCGATTTGTTTTTTCAAATCTTCTGTTAGTTTTCCTTGCTCATCGATAAGACGTGTGATGTCGTCTTTTCTTTCTTGCAAGTTTCTCAAATATGTAAGCCTATCGTTTAATTGTCTCAACGTTTCGTCAGTCAAATTTCCAGTGATTTCTTTTCTATATCTGGCGATAAATGGAATTGTGTTTCCCTCATCTAATAATTCAACCGTCTTAACAACGTTATCATATTTTATGTCTAATTCTTCTGATAATTTTTGTAGTATATCCATTCTCTTCCTTCTCTTTTAATAAACTATAATCTATATTTTAACATTATTTTATTTATTTTTCCAGATTAAAGCATTTTGAGGTAAAATTTTAAAAACCACCAAGCGTACACTTGATGGTTTGGTTGATTATTTTTTAAATAACTTAGCGTTTTTTTCTTTTTCTAATTGTTCCAAGAAAATCTCTTTTTGAATCAAGTGAGTTTTTCTGATGGATCCTGCAATGTCAGCTACTAACATGAAAATCGTCGAAGCCGACACGTAATAAAAGTCGATAAATGAATATTCGATGAATCCTCTGGATGGAGGTGTCATTTGTCCGATGAAAAGCATCATAAATATCGCTACGAATACAATCGTAAAATTGAATTTGAAAATAAATCCATGAAAATATCCAAGTAACGCTGCGATTGCCAAGAATATCATCAAGCAATGGTCAATCAAAAATCCATGCGCATGAGACAATGTGTATCTGATGATTATCATGAACAATATGTAAATCAACGAGTAAATAATAAGTTTAGTGTTTTTTGACATTTCAAATCTCCTTTTGTAAAAACATTTTCCAAATAATTTTACCAATCACAATTTGTGATAGTTTACTATTATTTTACCATATTTTTTTCATTTTTGAAAAGTCCTTTTGAAATGTTGTCTTCGCTTTTTCTTGAAAATTTGTAAAATTTATATTAAAATTAACTAATAACTAGGAGGCTATTATGAAACCGTATATTGTGGGAGTCGCAGGTGGAAGTGCTTCGGGTAAGACTGAAATCGTGAAGACTTTGAAAAAACATTTTGAAGATAAAATAGAAATTATTGAACACGACAATTATTATTTCGCTCATGATGATTTGACAATGGAAGAACGCGCGAGTTTGAATTACGATCATCCGCAATCTTTTGAAACGGATTTGTTGATTGAACACGTTAAAAAAATTATTAATAATGAAGAAATCAACATTCCAACTTACGATTTTACAATTCACACTAGAAGCTCTGATACTTTGAAAAAAGTTCCCAAACCAATTGTGATTGTCGAGGGAATTTTGGTCTTGGAAAACGAAGAACTTCGAAATTTGATGGATATGAAAGTTTTCGTTGACTGTGATGGAGATGTCAGACTCAAAAGAAGAATTACAAGAGATGTTGTGGAACGTGACAGAACTATTGAATCGATTTTGACTCAATATATGGAAACTGTAAAGCCAATGCATGAACTTTTCGTCGAACCTAGTAAGAAATTTGCCGATTTGATTGTGCCAAAAGGTGGCAAAAATAAGGTTGCGATTGAGGTGCTTATCAATCATTTGGCTACGAAATTATAAAAAAATCATTTTGCTATTGACTAGAATTTAATTCTAGTATAAAATTTTAATAACTTAATAGAAAATTATGATTGTGACCAGTACCGATTATTCGGGAATTACAACACATGAGTTTTCAAGGTAGTTTCATACTTTGCATGGAACATGAGCTTTTGATTAGAAAGGTGGTACCGCGTAGATTCGCCCTTTCGTGTCAAGAGTTTTTTTTATTTTATAGGAGGAGTTTATGATTAATTACAAATTTGAACACGAAAATGTGTTCGACGAATTAGTAGCGCGTGGATATTTTGAACAAGCTACTTATGAGGATGAATTGAGAGATTTACTTGGAAAAGAAAGAGTTCCATTTTATATCGGATTCGATGCGACTGCAGATAGTTTGACTATTGGCCATTTTATTCAACTTATGGTTATGATGAGAATGCAAGCTCACGGTCACATTCCTATTTGTCTTTTGGGTGGTGGAACAACAATGATTGGTGATCCTTCCGGTCGTAACGATATGAGAAGTATCATGACTAAGGAAGTTATCGACGAAAACGCCAGAAGATTTTATTCCCAAATGACAAGATTCATCGATTTTGGTGAAGACAAGGCTTACATTGAAAACAACAAGGATTGGTTGTTGAATTTGAATTTCTTGGATTTCATGAGAGAAATCGGCGTTCATTTTTCTGTAAATCAAATGTTGACTTTGGAAAGTTACAAGAACAGAATGAAACAAGGTCTAACATTTTTCGAATTTAGTTATATGTTGATGCAATCATACGATTATTTGGTATTATACAGAAAATATGGTTGTAAATTACAAATGGGCGGCTCTGATCAATGGTCAAATATTTTAGGCGGATACGATTTGGTAAGAAAATTGGAAAATGACAAGGTTTACGCGATGACTTTCAAGCTTTTAACTACTGCTGACGGAGTTAAAATGGGTAAATCACAAAAAGGCGCTGTATGGTTGGACGAAAACAAAACAACTCCTTACGATTTATTCCAATACATGAGAAATGTTGACGACAGAGATGTGGAAAAATTCTTGTTGATGTTGACATTCTTGCCAACTGATGAATGCAAGAGACTTGGTAGCTTAGAAGGAAGCGAAATCAACAAAGCTAAGGAAGTTTTGGCATTTGAGGTGTGCAAATTAGTTCACGGCGAAGAAAAAGCAGAAGAAGCCCGCCAAACAGCAAATGCGTTGTTCAATTCAAATGTTGTTGATGAAAATATGCCAACAACTGAAATGAAGGCTTTGGATTTTGAAAATGGAATTGGTTTGTTGAATTTGTTGACAATGACAGGCCTTACTCAATCAAACAGCGAAGCACGTAGACTTGTAACTCAAAACGGTATTTCTGTTAATGACAACAAGGAAGCTGATCCAAAAAGAGTTATCACAATTCACGATTTTAACGACGATGAACTTATCATCAAAAAGGGTAAGAAAGTATATCACAGAGTAAAATTAGTATAATATAATAATATAAAAGAAGAAAACCTGGCGATTTTGAATTGATTTTCAAAGTCGGCCGGGGTTTTGTGTTATAATTAAGTAAATTTAAAAATATTTGTGGAGGTGCAAATGAAAAAATTATTCAAATTTTTAACTAGTAGAATAATGCTTCTGGCAATTGTGTTTATCATTCAAATTTCTCTATTAGTTTATTTGATTTTAAGTTTTCAAAGAAACTTTGTGTATGTGTACACACTAAACATTATAATATCCTTCGCTTTTACGATAATGGTGGTCAACACCGATGTAAACCCGAGTTTCAAACTAGGATGGCTTATTCCTATATGGATATTTCCGTTGTTTGGAGCGGTGTTCTATTTGTTTTTCAGAAGAAACAGATTCGTCCGTGCACAACAAAGACGAATGGACACGATAAGTTCAACGTTTAACAACCATATCTTGTCAAATGGTAATGTAATTGACGAGCTTGAAGGAGACTCCAAGTCAATCGCAACTTACATAAACACAACAGCTCACGCTCCAGTTTTTTCAAAAACGAGTTCGAAATATTTAAAAAACGGTGAAGTTTTCTTCGAGTATTTGATGGAAGATTTGAAAAACGCAAAGGATTATATTTTCTTAGAGTTTTTTATAATCGAAGAAGGCTACATGTTCAATAATATTTTGGAAGTTTTGGAACAAAAAGTTAAAGAAGGTGTCGATGTCAGGATTTTGTACGACGATTTCGGTTGCATGACGAAACTTTCGCGTAGATATTACAACAAACTAAAAGCAAAAGGCATCAAAGTTCAAGTTTTCAATCCGATTCGAGTTCTACCAATGCCTCGTCACAACAACAGAGATCACAGAAAAATCATCGTTATCGACGGAAAAGTCGCTTACACTGGCGGATTTAATTTGGCAGATGAATACATGAACAAAATCCAAAAATTTGGATATTGGAAGGACACAGGAATCAGAGTTACAGGTGATGGTGTGTGGTCATTTACGATAATGTTCTTGTCAATTTGGGAGTTGTACGACGACAATGAGCTCGACTACAAATATTATTTCGAAAAAACTGTCCCAGATGTTTCGGAAAACGAAGGTTATTGCCAGCCTTATACGGATTCTCCATTAGACGATGTTCCTGTTGGAAAGGGAGCGTACATGCAATTGGTGTCTCGTTCCAGAAAATATTTCTACATTACAACTCCGTATTTGATTCCATCAGATGACATGATAGATTCCCTAAGAGATGCGGCGTTAAGCGGTGTCGATGTCAGAATCATGACCCCTGGAATTCCCGACAAAAAATTGGTGTATATGGTTACAAGAACTTACTACAAGCCACTTTTAGAAGCGGGCGTTAGAATTTTCGAATACTCACCAGGATTTTTGCACGCAAAAAGTTGTATTAGTGATGACAAATACTGTGTCATTGGCTCTATCAATCTCGATTTTAGATCATTGTATCTACACTTTGAAAACGGAGCAATGTACTACGATTCACACATTATTTCCGATTTAAAGGAAGATTTCTTGGAAATGCAATCTGAATCACGAGAAATTTTCTCCAGACAATTGGAAAGCCAAAGCGTGTTTAGAAAAATTATATCCGTAATACTAAAAGTATTCTCACCAATGATATGATGAAAAGAAATAATTTAATCGATACATTAAGGGGATTTGCGATTGTAAACATGGTGATTTATCACTTGCTGTTCGATCTTGTTTACATGGAAAATTTCAAAATCGAATGGTTTGTAAATACGCCTGGAATGATTTGGGAGAGATTCATCTGCATTAGCTTCATTTTAATATCGGGCTATTGCTTCAATTTGTCCCACAATCACAAGAAACACACAATCACACTCTTAATCGTGTCAATGATTTTGAGTGTTACGACGTATTTTTTCGCAAATGAGTTTTTCATAGTTTTTGGGATAATTCATCTATTGTGTGCAGCATCTTTCTTGACAATATTTGTCGACAAATTAACCCTTAACAAAAAAATATTATGTGCCCTATCTTTTGTGTTGTTTATTTTAACTTACAAAATAAGTGCTCATCCTGTGAATATAAGTAGCAATCTGTTTAGTTTCGTTGGATTTTACAACGACAAATTCTACAGCGGCGATTATTTCCCATTACTACCTTGGTATTTCATGTATCTAGTTGGTTATTGCGCACACGATTTTTTAGATATAAAATTAAATGTAAGAGAAAATGTATTATCAAAAATGGGCAAAAAAAGTTTGATGATTTATTTAATTCACCAACCTATCATAATGATAATTGTACAAATCGTAAAATTTTTAGGAGGACTCAATGAATAAATTCAAAAAATCAATCGTAATGTATCACAATAATTCAGGACAACAAGACATATTTGAATTATTGTCTCAATGTAGCTCTAATATATTAAAATTATCAAATGAAACAGTGTTTTTCCAAAGCGAAGAGCAAGGTGATTTTTACAAAAAATGTGAAGAATTAAAAGATTTTGATTTGGTAATCGTAGTCGGAGGCGATGGAACAATAAACGAAGTCATCAACGGATTATATGATTACGACATGAACCCTGTCATAGGAATTATTCCTGGAGGATCGTTCAACGATTTCTCACGAACTGTGAATATTGGAGCAAATCCAGAAGAAGCAAGTAAAAATTTGTTGGATGCAGAAGTCAAAGAATACGACTGCATTTTAAATGACGACAAAATCGCTCTAAATTTCTGGACAGTGGGAATGGCATCAGAAAACGCACAAAAAATGCAAGATGCTGACAAATCAACTTTTGGTGTCTTGACATATATTCCGAAAATTTTTGAAACATTAACACAAGACAATTCATTTGATTACGAAATGGAAATAGATGGCAAAACTTTAAAAGGAAATGCAGTTATGGTGTTTGTCGTTAATGGGTTATATTCTGGTGGAGTTGAAATTCCAATATCTGACATCAGCCCAAGCGATGGAATATTGAACGTATTTGTAGTTGAAGAATCCAACCTAGCTTCCTTCAAAGCAATGTTTGGACAATCAAACAGCCTTGATTTTAACGAACAAAACGAAGGCGTTCAGACATTCAAAGCAAAAGAAATAAAGTTCATCTCACCTGAAGGATTAGTAGCAGATACTGACGGAGAATTGTACCAAAAAACACCATCAAACATCAAAGTAATAGAAAAAAGATTCAAATTCTTATCGAAACCATTTGAACAATAAATTATAGTAGAAAAGCTAACTCAAACGAGTTAGCTTTTTTTTAGGTTAAAATTTTAATATAAAAAAGAGACCATCTAAATGGTCTCCAGTTTAATCTAAGGTTAAAACAATATTAAGGGAGGAGATTGTTTCTTGAGATTAAACTTACTTTGTTTATACCTATATAATAAACTATGAATGTGTACTAATTATGTTCAAATTAGTAGAGATTATGTTTTTTGTAAAAACGCAGCACAATATTTTTATGTGCTGCGTTTTAACTTTATTTAATCAATTCTTTTACAACTGATTCACCTATTGAGTTTTCTCCACCAAATACATTAACTTTTTCAAATTTTGAGTCTTTGATAGCTTGTTTTGTA